>JAABUU010000074.1_pt1 | contig 232552 bp, 231 predicted proteins | sample 5559301 | NCBI WGS metagenome assembly JAABUU01 (sample SAMN10711884, study PRJNA513360) | rock metagenome | isolation source: Antarctica rocks | place: Antarctica: Victoria Land, Richard Nunatak white | reverse complement strand
ATCTCCCCCCCCCCGCCCGCCCGCCCGCGCGATACCCACACCTGTTTCTCATCCCCATCACCTCATCTCCCCGTCCAGGAACCACACGTGCGGAGTGTAAAATGCACAGCCTGTGCTTTACATCGGCAGTCGTCATCGATTTGGACGGGAGAAAACGGCGAAGAATGTTTTTTACATAAAAAAAAAAGGGAAAAAAAAAAGAAAGAAAAAAAGGGGAGGATGAGTGGATATGTGAAACGGTGCTGATGAGGGTGGGTGAGGTGAAAGTGGCGTTTGGATCGCTGAGAGTTTGGGGGGATATCTTGGAAACTCGCCTATATGGCGTTACTACACTGCTACATGCCAACAAAGAAGCCCATGACCAAACCCCTCTCCCTACCCTATTCCATCAAAAAACGAAGATTATATCTTTCCCTTTCCCTTCCCCTTCCCCTTCCCCTTCCCCTTCCCCTTTCCCTTTTCTACCAAAACGACACACATATCCAACACCTCAACAGCCATCTTTCCAAAAACGCAGGCTCCCAAGCCCCTCTCGCACGCAGTGGTGCGTTCTACAAAGGGACGCCATGGATCAAAAATAAACCGCGTAAGAAAAAAAATGGTTGCGCAAGAATTTCGCGATTTTAGTTGATAATAGTTTGATATGTATTGAGGAGGGATATTGCAAATGTACTGTACTGTAGTTCTTTCTGCATTGATGACCGAGGGGTTTTGGGAAGAAGGATGAATGAATGAATAAAAGCTGCGTTTTTGGCTTTTAGATGCCATAGATGATAGTTATGTAGTTGCGCGAGCGGCGAGGATCGATGGGTTCTCGTTGCTACATATGACGGACGCTCCGATTGTCGTTTCGGTTTGGTGGAGAAGAACCTCTTTTGAACGGGCATTCCGAGGTTCGGGGACCCCCGTGGGAATTGCCCTTTGGAATATCTTGCTTCATTAGGTTTCCTGTGCGATTTCGATGAGGAGCCTTCTGGTAGTATCGCGTTAGGCCGCCGAGATGGCAGCAAAGAGAAGCAACTTTTTGGACGACAGGGTGATGGCGATTGCTGGTCACTACGTTATTGGGGTCAATGTAAGAGGCCAGGGGCCCACAGATTCAGCAAAGCGTAAAGTCTTGTATTAAGAGCACGTGATAGCTTTCTAGCAAATGGGTATAAAGCTCTCTACATGCATGACCATCCGCCTCATGTTTCACTGTATCCTCTTTTTACCTTCCTCTAGGTGGAGCAGTCTTGCGTTACTTAGACCCCGTTCATGACCACTCACAAGCCGACCAATCACTTTGTCTTTACGAAGACTGCCAATGTTTTCTTGGTAGCCCTCTGTGGCCCAGCGAGGCGTATTGAGCTTTGGCCAATTCACCTGTTGTTGTATAGGTCAGCAAGTGCTGCGAGACGAGGATGTAAATGAGTGTTGACTTACGTAGAGCATGCCATGATTGTAAATGAAATGGAAACACCAAGCACCAATAACAACCCACAACAAGGCAAACAGTCGGAGGGGCCATATAGTCGAGCCTGGGTGCGGCCGTCCAATGATTGAAATAGTAACCATGAAAAAGCTGGTAGCAAGAAGGTAGGGTATGGATTGGATGAGAGCAGGCCTACGGTCCACGAAAAGAAGATTGCTGCCGATGTTTGAGGTATCAGGTAGATACGTGCCGAGGAAAAGGTCAAACCCATCCTGCCGAGGGCCGTCTCCGAAGTTGTTCTTCACATATCGAGTGAGAGAGTTGTTGAGATCTTGAACCATGCCAGCTCTTGTCCGCTCGCCAGTCCGAGTGAAATCTGTTTTTAGGGCCCCAGTACCCGAGTAAGACTTGGATACTACGTCAGCGTTGTCAGCCCATACATTTCGGAAAAGGTCCTTGAAGGTGGCATCGTCATCGGCGGACTCGCCCGGTTTCAAGACACCAATGTCAAGAAGTTGCCGCGATAGAGTCCAGCGGCCAATCATGGTTTGGACGACGTTGGTCCGGTCTAGACAATCCATGCAATTCGTTCTTACTACGGCTGTTTGTTGATTGCGGATCTCAAGCCGCCCTTGAGGGTCTGCTGGCATGTCGACCCCACGAAAATATTGGCCCTTTACCAAACCATCGGTAAGCTGATCAAGCAATAATTGCGCGCGATGCCACTTCAAGCCTTTGGTCTCATTGTGGAAATCGAAGTAGATATAGTGAAGTCGGTCATATTCCTGATTCCGTCGACCTGGTTCAACGGCACGTATTTTCTCATCTGCAAGATAGTCTGCTTCCTTGGATTCTGTTGGGGAAGATACCAGCATCCGTACCATCTGCTCGTAGGCCTGCTTGACGCGGTCTTCTCGCCCCTTTTGGTTTACGAGATTTACAAGGAAATTGTCCCCATAGATCCTGATCTGTTCATCGAAATGTTGCCGCGCCACATCGATAGCTGTCTCGGCGCTCCGAACCTGGAGCTTGGGTACATATTTCAATGTATTGATTTCAGCCCAGTATACCGGTACACTGCCTCGAGTTTGGACGTAAGACATGACCTGCACATCGTGACCGTCCATACCTTGAACCTTGCCATTTTGCATGCCTCCATTGCCGGCAAAGCCCCCCATGCCTCCAGCGCCATCATTGAGAATGACAATCTGCTCAGTCTCGTTGAAATTCGCAACATGCCCTTGATCGTCAATCCCGCGAGTGAAATATCGGGTTCCAGCCCGGTGCCTTGACCTCCTTGTAATGAGGGTAAATGTTAGAGAAGTGGACTTTATCCGAGTTTGGGTGATCCTCATCATCCCAAACATCACGGGGAGGATGAATGGATCGACCCCACCTTGTTGCCCTCCATGTTGCCGAGGACTGGAGGGAGTCGCCGTACCCAACGCAAAATCGATAAGATCCGATTGAATGAATTTGTTCCAAAAGAAGCGGTCATCCGCTCGCTTCCACAGAGGCGCGGAAGGGTCTGAGTGTGCCTGCCGCTGAAAGCTGTTGGTTACGTCAAGGGAGTAAGAAAAGTACATCGGCCCAGTCTTTAGCAAGGTTTTGAGTAGGTTGAGGTATGTATCTTCATCTGCGTCATGAAGGGTACGTTCGTGCAACGGTAGGAATTCGGTAGCGATGACTTTGTATACCATATGCCCCTTCAGACGTCCCATAGGCTGGGCTTTAGTAATTACTATTATGTACCTGTCTGCCACACGGTAAGAATGGATAGTGCCGCAAGTAATACAGAATGATACCTAATCTAAGCTTTATTATCCCAAGTATACCGGCAATACTTGAGACTCGTTTGGCACCTAGAAGTGCCCCATCATTCAGGCGTAAGTCCCCTGAAGGCCGCTCGATCACCAGAGTCTGAGCCGAAGGGGTGGAAGGAGAGGTGAACGCATAGTGGGAGGCCGACGCGTGGACATTGATGTCCCGGAATGGCACAAGGTTGCGCATTGTGAGAGATGGTTGGTAGTCAAAGAGTATCAGTCTATGGTGTTTTTAAGAGTGTCTTCCATCACTGCTGTCTGTGTTCTGCTCCGTTACAGAAAGGTATTTAACGTTATAGATACGAAGCTTTCCGTACATATCTCAGTACTACTCGTAGAAAGAAGGAAGTGATGACTTGCGGCTCCGCTGCGTCTGCTTTGGCGCTAGTCTGGTCCAGGCAATCACAAAGAGCCCGGCTTCATCAATCGTACAACTTCGACGCCATCTTCGATTTTGCACATAGCTAGGTAATCCCAAACCAGCAATCTCCGTCATCTTCACATACTTTTGAAAACCCCATCCAATATGGCAGCACGGATGGCGACAGGTAACAGACCAGGAGCGCGGTTTGCCCAGTTCAAGCTCGTCCTACTTGGTTAGTTCCTCATGCGCCACCATATTAGGTCTTCTTTGGGGCAGAGTTGCTGATAGATATTGTAGGAGAATCGGCAGTCGGAAAGGTACGCTATCAACCACATCTGTGGCTTTGGCCTTCGCCTTGCTAACCGTTCTGTTTCAGAGTTCACTGGTACTGAGATTTGTTAAAGTGAGTAGACAACTGTCCGATTCGCTCTTGATGTCTTCCAGAATTATGTTACCGACTGGGACTGAATGTACCGTACAGGACCAATTCGACGATTATCGAGAGTCAACCATCGGCGCTGCTTTCCTCACACAAACCATCTCCCTAGACGAAACCACCACCGTCAAATTCGAGATATGGGATACTGCCGGACAAGAACGCTACAAATCACTAGCACCCATGTATTATAGAAACGCCAACTGCGCCGTTGTAGTCTACGACATCACACAAGCCGTACGTCCCTTCCACCATCTCCCCGCCACATGCCACTGAACCTGCATTAACACAACCCCCAGTCCTCCCTCGACAAAGCCAAAGCCTGGGTAAAAGAGCTCCAACGCCAAGCAAACGAAAACATCATCATCGCCCTTGCAGGCAACAAGCTCGATCTGGTAACCGAACAGCCAGACAAGCGCGTCATCACCGCTTCCGACGCCGAAGCATACGCTCGAGAAGCGGGGCTACTGTTCTTCGAGACCTCGGCGAAGACGGGGGAGAATGTGAGGGAGCTATTTACGGCTATTGCGAGGAAGTTGCCGCTGGAGCAGGCAGGAGCGAGGAATCTGAGAAACCCGAGGCCGGGAGTGGATCTGAGACCTGAGGCCCCAGGAACGCAGGGTGGGGGGGCTTGCAATTGTTAGGGGTTTGCTATACCTGGCGTTCGCTCCGAGTTGCTGTTTGTTCCAGCGGAAGTTGCTAGCCGAAGGACATGCTGAGAAGGCACTCGTTGTCGTCAAGCGGAACCGCACCTCCGCACATCGTCCTCGATGCTGTTCTAGCTATATCAGCTTGGCAAGATAATGGGAGGATGTATTGGGTGGTCCACGGACAAGGTGTCGGCGTTTTGAGGTGCAGTTCTAGAGTAGTACTTTCTCGGGCATAATTACAGAGTATTCGACAATGGCTACGAGCACCGACGCTGTCCGCAGTGCGGAGGTAGTAGTAGGCCTTCCAGCGCCCCATGATTCATTTCGCTGCTGCTAAGCTACTTCCTTCAGCCAAGTACCATCTTACTCCAACCCATATGCACCCCATTTTTTAACCCTTGACCCCTTCAATCTTCCTCCTTTTCCCCCTTAACCTTTCCGCCTCCTCCTCCTTTTTCCTATTGCTATAAAGCATCTTATCTAACACCTTCCTCTTCTTTCTTCCCATCATCATCTTCCTCCGCTCCAGCTCCTCTTCCTCGTCCATTCTCTTCCTTGCCGCCTTCTTTCTTGCTTCTTCTCCCTTGTTAACCGGTCTGGTCTTTAAGATGCCTTTCACGGGCTCGCCATTAGCTTTTGTTGCAGTGGTGGCTTCGGAGAAAGTCAGGCCGGCGGCTTCGGCTTCGAGTTCGCGTTGGTGCTGGTTGAGGCTAGATTCGGATTCGGATTCGGAAGGTTGAGCGGAGAAGCCGCCGAATTCGGAGGCTTCATCCCTATTTACGCCCTTAGAGGGAGATTCCGACTCAGAGAGATCCTCGCTCCCGGCGACGTCCATGTCGTTTTCGTCTGAGGCGGTGAAGGCTGCTGTCAAGTCTTTCTGGCTGATGGAAGCTTCTCCATCTGGGACAGTGGTATCGGGACTTCCGTCTTGGTCGTCCTCTAGATCCTCGTCTAGTCCTTCAGCTTCCTCAGCCTCACCTTCCCTTTCCTGCTCCGCTAACGGCGCCGTCGGGTCATAAGCGCCTTTTGTAGGCTTAACCCACGGACTCAGGTGTGGAGGTAGTGTGGTTCCTGGGGCATACAGATCCGGTCTGAGAAGCTTGCCTCCGTTGATGCAGTCCCATACCCACTGAGGTTGAACATATATTCGACCGGGTATTCTGCTCCCTGGACGTACTGTAGCGACAGTGGTCGATTCTTTGCCATCGACGCTCGGAACTTCTGGAAGGCTTGACTCTAGCAAAGGTGGGCGGTCAACCACTTGATGGGTGATTGAAGGATCGTTTTCGTTAGTTGTGAAAGCACCGTCTCCAAGTACGGCGTCCCAGCCAACTCGCTTGCAGCCGAATGCGCGCAGGATGAATTCGAGAGGCTGCCTGGGTGTTTCTCGAGAGAGGAAGAATGAAAATGGGGTAAAAAGAGTCGACGCCTCTGTACTGCCAATTTGCGGTTGTGGTAAAACATCCGCGCCCTCTCCAGTTGTTTCAAAGGTATCGATCGCATCATTAGCCCCTTCTATTAGCGGATCCTTGGGTTCCTGCTCAAGTTCATCTTCCGCATTTTGTAGCTCACCTAATGCGTTGACCTTTATTTGTATTTCCGTGTTTGGCTCTGACATCTCATTTCCTTCATCATCCACAGGAGCCTCTATCTGCCTAGGAGCTTCAATTCCTTTCCCTTCGAGTGTAAATGCGCCTAGCTCTCCACCTAGCTCGTCACTTTTTGAATCAAATTTAGGAGGGTATATAAGGCCTATTAAGGTATACAAGCGGAAGTTTACAAACCCCAGGAGGGTAGTATAAAATTCAACGAATGTACCCATGATTCTAAAGTCCACATCTCCAGTCACTCTCTGCACAAATTTGTATGGTACTAGCCAGAGTATATCTTGGCCTTGTATTGTGGCTTGGTAATATATGCCTTTGATTGAGAGAAATGATTTTCGTAGAGAATTTGTACTAATCAGGTAATGTTCGAACTCGAGACAGAGTCGTTGACAGAGCGCAATGGTCTTCGGGGGTACTGTGGAAGTAGATGGAAGGTTTGCGAAGAGAAAGAGTAGTGACAGTGCATCATCTAAATCTCTGAGAGCATCGACAAAGGTAGGGTATCGCTCCTTGATTATGTGGTCAAGCGAGATCTTGGGGGTTCCGGTGTTTTCTAATCTAGCGGCATCTCCAACTTCGCCTCTGCCTAGAGACCTAGCAATCTTCTTCGCTAATGCCTTATGATCTCGAAACTTGTTGAGAAGAGGCTCGTGTAGGAGGTATTGAATATCTTTGGTGTAGTAAAAAGTAGTGGACGGAGTGGAGGATTTCGACGCTTTCTTCTTGTTTCTTGGTTCTCGAGGGTATATGCCTGGGGGGGTAATGTCAGAAAGCCTTAAGCTAGGATTACAGACATTGAACCTTTGAATATGCATAGTCTTCGGAAATCAGGTAGGGTTATCTGGAGTTTGCGAACGGCTTGAGTTCTTGTGATGAAGTTTTTGGCCTGGCCAGATGCGCCTAGCCTCCGTCAGCTTTGCGTCTATAACGTTGGGCGAGCAATTACCCTTCTTTTTGATTTTGGCCATGACTACAAAAAGGGTTCATAGATAAGAGTGACCTTGAGCTGTCACATATATTCGATGTCGTTTTCATTTAGCTGTGGGTACCGAAATTCGCCAAAAAGTTCGCGCTAGCTGCTCGCCCCATAGGGCTGACATGGGTAAGGGGGGTAGCTCCATGTCAGTGCGGAACCGCTGTTATGGTCTTGTTCACGAAGCTGTTGAGATCTTAGCATAATGGCTATTGACCGGCGAAAAGCTCTGCTCTTCGGCGCTGCAGCGACGCTGAGGCTATTTCTATTCACCAGCTTCCCTTCATTACCAGACCTTTTAACAGGACGCGTGGAGATCTCGACTCCCGTTACCAGTTTCAAACGACGTCTGTGTTTTCATTGAAGTCTAATATGGTACTTAAAGTGAGCTGTACTAACTCGTTCATGCACCGATAGTCCAAGAGGGTCTTTTCCTACATACACATGGAGTCTCTCCGTACGATGGAGGTGTTTTCTACCAGGTATAATCGCGGTCCAAAACAGCAGATTTACAATCATTCTGAGTGCTGATAATCGAGCACAGGCACCACTTCTACTATCGCTGTTCTCGCTCATTCCTTCCGCTGCATTTTCCTTTCTCGCGAGCATCTTGTATATATCACTGGACCTGCTTGCCGCGAATGCGCTCATGCAGATCGCGGCTTCTGGCGAGTCTGGGTCTTCAAGACTGTATACTTCTCCACGGAAAAATGTGAAGTGGGACAGTCTTGCCATTGGCGCGGCGTAGGTGATAATGGATCAGCCTGAAAGAACTGTAGCGACACATGTTAACTGTTATCCACAGTTACCTTTTTAATCCTCTAACGGTAGCGACTTGTCTCGGCCGGCCGACGAGCGTCTTCACCAGTTGCGCCGTCTTGTACGCAATAGCTAACGCTGTTACTGGGAAACCGGTGAGCTCTATGCTTGCCCTTGCTCTAGCCTCATACCTCTCACTCTACCCTGCGCTGCTACTTCCACCCCTCATAATCCTCTGCTACGACCTGGCTGCTAGAGAGGAGAAACCACCGACTAGCTTGACCTTATTCGCCGTCGTTCATTCTACTACATTCTCCGTGAGCATAGCGTGGTTCTTTTATGTATCATACCTCCTTACTGGTGGGTCCTGGGAGTTTTTGTCATCTACGTATGGTGTCCATCTCCTTCTCCCGGACTTGACACCGAATGTGGGACTTTGGTGGTATTTCTTCATCGAAATGTTTGACTCGTTCCGGGAATTCTTCCTCGGGGTATTCTGGCTACACCTCGGAGGATACGTCGGCGGTCTATCTATCCGGGTCCGCACACAGCCGCTTTTTGTCATTACGACTCTTCTTGGGATATTCGCCGTCTTCAAACCCTATCCGAGCATCTCCGACACCTCGCTATACTTTGCCCTTCTGCCGCTATACAGACATATCTTTCCTTGTAAGTTCCTTTCGCGCAAGGTTGACGCCGAGCTCTTCCATATGCTGATTTCCGGATTCTGGCAGTGATGCGGTACACCTTCTTTGCCATGGCCACCCTACTGTATGCCACGCTCCTAGGTCCTGCATTTTACTACCTTTGGGTATATGCTGGTTCAGGCAATGCGAACTTCTTCTATGCTATTACTCTCGTATGGTGCCTTGGCCTCTCGGTAATTGTAGCAGACTCGCTGTTCGCAGTTCTGAGAGACGAGTGGGAAGTCGAGAGACCTGAGATGAAAGGAAAGGACATCCGGCAGATATAATCTTTTCATTCAACTCCTGAAGGTCAACTGTCGACCTTGTGCTACTCAAAATATTCTTTTTCATTTGAGCGACTTGGAGAGAATGACATAATCCGGCCTTTTGATTACCCCATTCCTCAGCTTCCTGGGCTGTGGGGAGAAATCATCTTCACTATACCCCAGCTTCTCGTAGAATACCAAGGCCCGTTGGTTCTCCACGAATACGGTCAACATTGCCTTTTCAACACCTGCCCTTTTCCCGACATCCTCCATTACTCCCATAAGATTCCTCCCAATACGGCATCCTTGGAGCCTAGGGGAAAGGTGGATCTCGTAGCAGTATATGACTTCATGTCCATCCTCGTAGGTTAACATGAACGACACGAATCCCTCAATTGGAACGTCCGTAGATGACATCGACTCTACCAGAAGGTAGCGGAGGTCAGGAAGACGCATTTCCTCGCGCTTTTTGCTAGGAGACCAGCCTTTACTTGAAGCCGAGTAGGCCCCGGAGCTGGTACTAGCGACAAGGTTGAAACATGCTTCAAACTTGGCAGATGATATTGTTGACGACGATTCAAGTGTAAGAGCGTACCCAGTGCGGAGTCCGTCAATTTTTTGAATCACAGGACCAAACCATAGGTCGTCCGGGAGGAATCTTGCTCTAAACACTGTAAGGGAAAGGGCATTCGCTGCCTCAATACGCGGAAGTGCCATTAAAGCACCATGCAGTAGATTATGTCTTGTGACTGGATCTTTCGTGTTACCATTGCCCAAGTTCGTTGTACTGGAGTTAGAGAGCTTCGGAGCGGTCCGTTCCATCTCACTAACTACATATATGCTAGTTCCAATTCCAATGTTTACGTTCTGACAAGTGGTTATCAAACAAGCATCAGAATATGAGGACGAGATTCCAATAATGATGGTGAAGCCTGTAAAGGCATCTGGTCCTTCCATTCCTCCCCGCCGTAAGTCGCTATCTTGGGACGGCTCTAGTCAGTCTTCTTTTACGTTCCCTAAATCCTACCATTTGATTATTACTACAGCAAAAGGTGTATTTGTATGGGGCAGCCATGGAGTCAGGGAAATCTTTCGATCAGGATCCGAAGGCATAGTTGCTGCCAAGAAGGCAAGTAGTGGTAGTGGTCTGCTTGCCGTCGCCGACAGCCAAGTGGTAGTTTTACATGATGTCAATAAAGGCATGCAGAGAAGCTATAGGCTAAGAGGTTCTGATGTGTGTACTTCATTTTCAATAAAATTATTCCGCAGATACTAATGTTAGCAGGGTCAAGTACGCCTGCTTGGGTATGCCGGCGACTCGAAGACTTTATTTTTTACTACCACTCTTCAAAACGCTGTGCAATCGTACTCCTTGAACGAATCTCGTCTCCTTGATCCCTCTCAGGCTCATCCTTCACCTCCTACCGTGTTCTCCGTATCGCCTACTTCTCACTTGCTGCTATCTGCTTCAGGATCCCCACCACTCATTTACTTGACAAACTTGACACTCGGCACTCGTCCTATATCGATACAACCCCAATGCTCTTCATCCGCTGTGGTAACCGCGAATTTTCACCCAGAAAGACCAAACATCTTTGTCTTGGCCTTTGCTGACGGTTCAGCCGCGATCTATGATGCTGTGCAGTTGTTCCAAGAAAACGGTACAGGCGAGCGTCGACTGGGACCCGCTGGCACGGGTATTGGTGGAGAAGTAGGCTCGATCAAACGATTACATGCTGTTGGAACCTGGGTATCGGAGAACGAACACTCACAAGAACCCAATACCGGAACGATTGGCATTGGTTACAAAGGCCTTGGAATTACTGCCGCAGTCTTTGTTCCCGGTTCTAAATCCACTGTGGTCACCGTAGGAGCGGACGGGAAGTGTTGTGTCATTGATTTCTCAAAAAGAGGAGCTCGTCTTTTAGATTCTTGGCATCTTCGGGCACCTGCCACCAGTCTTGCAATACTCTCATTTGCTGGTAAATCCCAAAGTGGGATAACACAGGTAGACGGCGCCACTAGATCCAGGAGTCATTCTATAGCTGATGAAGGTTCTCTTGTTGCTATTGGACGTCAAGATGGCAAGGTGTTGCTGTTCGATATGTCCGGCGATTTGCGAGGAGAGCAACCCATTGACCCCAACGGTACACGCATTATTGATGTGGAATGGATGAGTGGTAATGGTGCAAATGAGCATGACTCAAGCAGAGCCAAACGAAGGAAATCCGGACAACCTGTCCTATTGGCTTCTGTACCTCGTGCAAAGCGCAACGGCCTGGGCTCGTTACTTGCTGGTGGCCGTCCTGTGTCTGAGGAGGTAGCTGCTGTTGCGGACGATTCGGAGCCTTCAATTCCCATTACCTCTTTTGAGGAATCATCACCTCCGAAGCCGTTCCTAACCCGCGACCGGGTGGTGATGCCCTCGGGCCCCGCCTTGAATTACTTAGACCTATTCTCACCGGTTAAGCCCGCTCTCGGCACCGACGTAATCAGTCGAGGTAGTTCTATAAAGACTACTAAGAAAACCAAAAGTGCACCTGAGAGATCTTGGCAGCCCCGAAACCCAAAGTCAAACGATACACAAGTGCGTAGACCTCACACATCATCTTCTCGAAGCAGTGCGGCCAATGTACGCTCACATCCAACGGTGCCCCCAAGATCGACTCCTCGAAAAGGCGGACAGTTGGCTGCAAAACGCGTCGAGACAGCTCGCCTTGCCGTAGTAAACAAGGCCGACAGTAAGGTAATCAGCAATACGCGAAGTGTGGCTGGTGAGAGTTCTCAGCGTAACAAAGGTCTATGGCTTTTTGCTCCCTACATGAAGAAAGATGTGCTTGTCGATCCTCAGAAGCGACAGGCAGGGGCTTCCGCAAATGCAGCAATGTCTGGAGCTCTCACCAACACCAAAGAGTCTGCTGAAGACCCATGGATGGACATCGTTGCTGAGTCTCCCCAACCCAGACGCAAAGCACCCCTGAAACCCTCACCAGCCACCACAAAGAGCTATAGAACCGCTCCTTCGTTTATGTCTGAGCCATCCGAAGCATCCAACGATACCATTGTCACTTGGTCCGCTGGTAGCAATCGCCAACCTGTTCCGTCTCTGCACTCGGAAGCCCCAGTTTCCGAGTTACCTACCAAAACAAAGAAGGAGGAAAAGAAAGGCCACGTCAGCCTATCACGATCAACGGGGTCAGATGATACTACAGTGCAATGGAGCTCGTTCAAGCGGCCACCAAAAGTTTTCTACATCCACGAAGATCAACCACTGCCCGAGCAAGCAAAAGCAGCACCACCCTTCAACCCATCCCCGAGCATCGTCGAGACCTTCCCTTCCGCTCCATCTCCCCTCGGCGAAGCAAGCCACAACGCTCACGCTCACGCTCACCCTTCCCCTTCCGCATCCAAACCCTCCGCAGCCCAACCCTTACAGACCAACCCTCCCCAAGAAATCCACTGCGCCTGCCTCCATGACCATCAGACCCTCCTCAAATCTCTGCAGTCCGATATGGCTGCCTTCAAACAAGAAACAGAGCAGCACTTCGAGGAGCAAAAGAAGTGGGTTCAGGAACGGGTGCTGGAGTTGGAGCTGGGAAAGGTGAAGCTGGAGGTAGAGAACCGGAAATTGAAGGGGGAATTGGCTAGGGAGAGGGGGAGGATTAGGGGGGAGTTGTGAGGGATGGGGAGGGTAGGTTGGGGTTTACCAAGGGGAGGTGAGGTGGCAAGTAGGCAATTAGGTGTAATGGATATTGGGGAATGACTATGGGGATAGGTTACAGCGAAAGCGGCGGTATTATTATGGGGGAGCTTGGCAAATATGATACCCCTGTAGTTTGTTGATGTGTAGAATAGCGAACAATTCAACGGTAAGAGTAGTCTTAACACTCGGCATCCTAATTCAAATGCATGATAGGACTGCTATTTCTTCAAAGAGAGTATCAGTCGTTTCCCAGCCGTGAAATGTGTATATACGACTAGGTTTAAGGAAAGATGTCGAGACAAGGTGACCGCTTAATTAAGGATTAAAAAGGGAAAGAAAACATGAAATGATAAAGAATTCTTAATAACGAGAGCGTTGATTTGTGTAAGATTCGTTTTACGATTTACTTAAACTACGTTTTTTTTTCTATCTGATTAATTAGATACTGAGACACGCTGCTGCACGTTTATATCATGTTTAACTTCTTTGTAAACGAACTGACTGAGTACAACTTTTGACAAACAGTTCATTTATGTTACTGCTTTGGGAAGTAATCATCACAACTGATCGACGTGCCTTTAATCAAGCTAGAAAAAAACGTCTCACAAAAGACATCATCGCAAGAAAAAGCACACGTATCTTCCTCCCCCCTCCTCACCACCTAGAAAACCCCCTCCCCCACCTCATCCCCACCCCCCTAAAGCCTCCACGCCACCCCGCCATCCTCCACCACCACACGCCGCCACACCCGCTCGGCAAAATTCCACGTTCCCTCCTCAGCAGGCGGCGAGGGCGGGGCCGAGAAGGCGCAGAGATCGGAGGCAGAGCGGAACCTCCAGACCCGCTCTTCGACAGGCGGAGAGGCTGGAGCCACCGCCACGGCCGCGAGATTGTCGGTTGCGGTCGTGGCTTGGTCGACCGCGGGCGCGGGGGTGCTGGCTGTGTCGATTGGCGCGAGAACGGGGGTGGCTGCTTCGCCAGGTGGAAACCAGGCGGGCGCGGAGGCGCGGAGGGGGGAGTGGAAGGGCGCTGTGGTGAGGGTGTTAGTAGGGGTTTTTGGTGATTGGGGGTGGTGTGGGTGATATACAGGTTTTCTTGTTGACCTCGGCGCCAGTGAGGTGAGGCTCGTTTGCGGCTGGTTTGTTCTCTGGCACGACATTTCCGTCTCCGCTTGACGCAGTATCGCCACTCATGACACCACTACTTGTTATGCTGTCAGCAACGGTTTCGCTGTATAGACATGTGCGTGGGCGGCTAGGCAGATTCTTACCTCACCGCGTTTTCATCCTCACTCAAACCATAAACCACGGTGTACAACAGCTTCAGATGCTCTTCTTGCGCGCGATTGCTCTGCTTCATTTGATAGAACTGTGTGCTGTTTTGTACAAGCTTATCTCTATGGAACGCTTCTTGTGCTCGGCTCTCCTGGATTTCCTTTTTGAGCATGATAACTTCATATTTCAGCGTACGGACTTCAGCTTTTAGCGCCGTGTTTTCACTCCCCAGTACGTTGATCTGCGTCTGCAAGTTTTGAAGGGTCAAAGTCTGCATTGCTGCCATGTCTACTAAGGTAACAAGTGAAGAAGTAACAACCTGAAGTAAGACGGTGGAAATCGGAGGCAGGAAGCAAGGTGTAGGGGTTGAAGAGTTTGTCGATAGTGAAGTAGAACTTTCTGGAGGTAAACATGCGACGACCTTAGAGCTCTTTGGAGCGATACCTAATGTGGATAAAGGGCAAGTGAAGCACAGCGGTCGGTGGAATCAGACAGAACTGTCTTCTAAGGTGGGTATAGGAAACTTTTTCTAACTATGCAATAGATACTTGAAAGTTCAAACGGTATTGGAATTGGTCTTACGGTGCAACCAAGCTGCTGCTGCTGCCATCTGAGCATCTAGGGAGGCCTCGAAGAGCTCTGGCTTAGACTGTCTAAGCCCTTCGACCACGTTTTCGCACCGCCTGCATAGAGCTTCTTGCTCCTTTGCCTCAACTGGCGCTGTGTACTTCCAACATCGGACACATTTCGCTTTCTGTGGCGAGTATACATGTGCAACCACTTTCGAGCCATCGATATCAAAATCTGCCTTGTAAGCCCATTCTGCTAAATTGACATATGCAGGTATAGGACTAGTACAGAGGTCTAGATTCGAAACCACAAATAATTTCTCTAGATCGCCACGATAGCGAGTAAGTAAATTCAAAGCCGAGCTTTCTCTTTCATCTGTTGACTCCTCGCACTGGAACATGACATCAGACTGCAGTGAGGATCCCATCTTCTTCTCACTTCTTGCGCTTTCTTGAGCCTTCTTGACTGCAGCGTTGGCTTGCATCAAGTACGGAAGGTCTAATTCAAGCTGTTTGTCATACCAGCCATTGTGACCAGTTTCAGCGTGACAATGGATCGTCAACAACGTTCGCTGCAAATGCTGAATCTGCGTTGGTGCGTAATCCCAGGCTTCCTCAACCAGTAAGGGTGTCACAGGCGCCAGCATTGCCTGGAGTTGACAGAAAATCTGAAAGAGCGTATACTGGGCTTGATTTCTGGATGCGGAGCCTTTGTTATTGGCGTACACAATGTCTTTGATTGCCTCAACATATAGGCCTGAAAGGTCCGTAGCGATGTACTTGTTAATATCAATGATAGCCTTATTGTACTCGAACTTCTCGTAATGCTGCCAAACTCCGGCCCGAACTTTGTTGAGCTGAATTAGAGCTATCTTATTGATGATTTCCATGTGGTGGATCTCGGATGATGGGAAGAAATCTTCCAGCACTCCCAAAAGCAGCTTAAAGGTGACTCGGTATTTTGCCAAGCTAGCATTGATTGCCTTCAATACTGTTTGGCTGATTATCACGTCCTTCGTATAATCACAAGTAGCAGCCCAGAGACGCAGAGCATCAGGGCCCATGGCATCATACGATACTGCTGTATCGTCTGCTACAATAGTCGCCTTGTCTTTCTTGTTCCTCTTGACCGGAGGTGAGAGCGTCCCCTGCATAAAGTCGTCTGCTTCGGTTGTCGTCTTGTCTTTCTTCCTCTTCTTGATTGGAGGTAGAAGCGTCCCTTGCATGATCTCGTCTGGAGAGATCACATTACCAATAGACTTACTCATTTTCCGACCCTTTTCATCCAAAGTAAAGCCATGGGTAATCAACGTTTTAAAGGGAGCTTTCGGGGCTACTGCTGCAGAAGATATATCTTGATACGCAATATGGGTTAGTAAACTGGATTGGAACCAACCGCGGTGCTGGTCAGTGCCTTCGAGATAGACATCTGCAACGTGATCCTCGCCATGTCCGCTTATGTTCTTTGTCTGAGTCCAGCTCGTTCCACTATCGAACCACACGTCCATTGTATCCGTCCCCCTTCTATACGAAGATTCCAGAAAATTATCTTCAAGTCCTGGTGGAACCCATCTAGGATCACTTTCGTCATCGGTCCACCATGCATCTATTCCACGATCTTTGAACACTGAAATGATGTGAGTGACACTCTCCTCATTTAATACCGCTTCGCCTGTCTTTTTGTTGTACAACGCGGGGAGAGGCACACCCCAAGCTCGTTGTCTTGAGATACACCATTCACTACGATTCTTGACAAAGCTTCTGAGCCTCTCTTCCCCTCCTTCAGGAACAAATTGGACCGACTCGAGTGAAATCAAAGCCGCTTCTCGAATCTTCCCTACATCTGCAAACCACTGCTCTGTGGCTCGCAAAATGACCGGCTGCTTCGAACGCCAATCGTAGGGGTATCTGTGTGTGTATGCGTGCTCCCCAAGAATACGCCCGTGACTTCTTAGGTACTCGAGTACCGACCGATTGCCTTCAGTCAGTACTGGCTTTCCTCGAAGAATTTCTGGGTGTTCTCGCAAAGCGCCGGTGGTGAAGCACCCTGCGTCATCAAGGGGAGCGAACGCGGTGATCCCATGCCTGAGACATATTTCGTAGTCCTCGACGCCATGACCAGGAGCGAGGTGGACAAGCCCGGAACCTGATTCCGCAGATACGAAATCTGCGTGCAGCAAGAACCGTACCTGAGACTTTTCAACAAATACCGTGTCGCGATAGATCGCTCCAGCAAGCGCGGAACCTTGAACAATAGCAACGACCTTGAAGCTTTCTTTGCATATAGCCTCGACTTCTGCAAGCCTTGACTTAGCAAGTAGGAGGAGACCATGGGTCATAGATTCGACAACAGCGTAATTCAAGTCGGAGTGAATGCCAATAGCTTTGTTGGCTGGCAAGGTCCACGGGGTAGTTGTCCAAACGACGGCACTTACTTTACGATCGCCGAAGCGCAGCGCCCTTGAGATGCTTTGCAAAGGATACTTTACGAACGCAGCGGTAGACACGTGATCTTCCTTGTACTCCAACTCTGCTTCTGCTAAGGCCGTACGCGAAGATGGAGACCAGTATACAGGTTTAAACCTTCGATATATTAAACCTTTCTTGACCATCTCCTTGAATATATGCAGTTGACTGATCTGAAATTCCTTACGGAAGGTCGTCCAAGAATTATCCCAATCCGCCATAATCCCCCAATCCCGGAATGACTTCTTCTGATCCTTCACAGCCAAAATTGCCAATTCCCGGGCAGCTTTCCGTATCGCTACCGCATTTCGCTGCTTGCTGACAACGTATTGGAAACCTTGCTTTGTTTGCTTCTCCAAAGCCTTGAGCTCAATGGGAAGTCCATGGCAATCCCATCCGGGAACATAGTCCACGGTCTTGCCCAGAGAGAGCTGGAAGCGGCATGTAATGTCTTTCAAGATCTTGTTCAGCGCATGTCCAATATGTAAGACTCCGTTCGCGTAAGGTGGGCCGTCATGAAGTGTGAAGCGTTTCCTTTCGCCTGGCCGCTCGCGCTGCCAGGCATAAAGATCATCTGTACATCGTCGTAGATACTTTGGACGGTCTGCAAGTAATGCTCTCGCTGGGAACGCAGATTTTGGCAGCTGTAAAGTGGACGACCACGATTTGGGGACAATTCGGGTTGAGTTAAGCATGCTCTGGCTCGCATTGTGGTTGGTTTGGCGAACAGCGATTGGAGTCTACGGGAAAGCGCGGCAATTTCCAATTGGCGACTTTTGTAAAGAATATTAGCGTGTGCAGAAAGCTCTGCAATCCTTGGCATTCATTTTTGCGTTTACCCCACGTCCCTTTTGTATGGGGAATTCGAAAATTCAACCCCATCGCCCCCCAATTGCCCAAAGTTGAAGCTATTCAGACCTCTTTGTTTGTTGACGTTCTTAACGCATTTCCAGCTATGACCGGCCCACTACCTGCAGCGATTCGCTCCAGAATCGTACGGCTTCTACTACTTCATTGGCAACCCCTCGCCATCGCCGAAGAAGTTCACTGCTGCTCTAGAACGGTGTATAGCATTCTAGAAAATATCTTCATGTATTCGTCACCGTTTAAACCTCAGTTTCGCCCCAAAGGAGCCCCCCGCAAGGTGTTTAAGGCAGCTGAAAATGGTCTCATAGCCTACCTCGAAGACCAGCCATGAGCCATGCAGAAAGAGATGGTCTGGTACATATGGGAGGAGTGAGGCATTAACGTGCATCGATTCACGATATCAAGAATTCTGAAGAGGAGACGCTGAAGTAATAAGAAAGGACAGCGTGTAGGAGTCAGGCAAAACGATGAGCTTCGTTTGAATTGAGTAGCAGACATGCTTCGTTTGACGGCCGAACAGCTCGTGTTCGTGAATGAGTCTTTATTCAACGAGACCACAGGCTGACGTCATCAAGCCTATGCCCCCGTTGGTCAATCAGCTCGCTATCAAGCCTTCAGAACGAGAGAACATTGCTGAAGTGTTCTTCCGACCTATACGAAAGACGGATATCTATCCTGCATCGGTATTCGCGAGGGTTGATTCAACGACGAGACTTTCTTTCGATGGCTAGCAGATGAACTGCTACCTCTATGCAGTTTCTTTCCGGCTCCAAGGAGTGTGATCATCATGGATAACGCGAGTGTTCATTGCAATAGTCGAATTGAAGAGCTCATCATCTCACACGGATGTCAGGTAAGCTATTTGCCTCGTTGAGTTGACGATCTATCGCTGATAATGTCAGGTGCGATATTTGCCTCCCTACTCGCCGGATTACAACCTCATAGAACTCACCTTCAGCGTATTAAAGGCCTGGATTCGTAGGCATTTTGACGAGACATGGAGACATGGCCCCATTTTGAAGGCACCTTTGGTGACTTTCTTCATTACGCTGTTGAACGAAGCGGATGTGATAGATATCCGAGGCAGCACTTCAAGCATTCAGGCTACATTTTTGAGGCTGATATTAGAGCTTTGGAAAGAGATCTTGAAGCGGGTACTATAGATTTTGACTAGTAATGCCTGAATAGCTTCACTTTTTCACCTATTTGAATGCGATAATAGGTGGTGCGGGGTTAATTTTCGAATTCCCCATACAAAAGGGACGTGGGGTAAACGCAAAAATGAATGCCAAGGATTGCAGAGCTTTTTGCACACGCTAATACAAACAAAAGCGTAGATAATCTATCGACTACCTTACTTTAATGATATAACTCCCTATTATATCACGTTGAGCACAGTCATCAGTCACTTATAGAGTCACTGTGGATACAAAGTCACACAATGCATTTGTTTGGAAGCAGGCTGATAGATCTTCGTCCGATATACCATCTCTATTCCCGGAATTATACACCTAGGGGTATCTCCAATATTCCGCAAGAACTCCATGATATGCTGTAATGCAAAAAGCAAGCGAGGACATGCGGTCAATATATTGTTAAACAGCTTACGGTATTGTTCTTTAGAACCTCAAACACAAGACCGGGGAATCCAAACAATTCAGTGTTTCCGAAACCAGGGCCTCCATTGACAGAAATGCTTCCGGGTTCTTTCTTTTGAGTCTCTGCACTCTCCTCCCAGCCACCAAGTAATTCACAGCTGCTCCCTGGGCTGTCTCCCCAGCCTCGATTGAGTACCATTCCTCTCTGAAGTGATTGCTCTTCATGTTCGTTCGGGTAACTATCGTGCCACATTCGCTTAAGAGCTTGGGAGAGCAACGAGAACGGAGTCTCTGAATTCAACGTGATGGCAGGATCTTGAGTATCTTGGGTTTCGATCATCCAGCGACTCCGACGGTAACGGTTGAAAGGATATGACCCGGGCACGTTAGCGTGCAGCAAAACCTTCGTCGCCACAAGGTGTTCTAGGCCTTTTGGTCCGTGATGCCGTTCAACGTGCGATTTTGATGGAGGGAAAGAAGATGATGGGTCTGTGGGGTAAGATATAAAAACATCAAAACCATGATGGAAGTAGTTGTAGAAGCATTCAGCAGACTGGGTTCCGCTTTTGTCTTCGGTCGATATCGGTTCGTCATCGACATCCGATTCATCTGTAGCGGTATTCATGGACGATTGATCGGTATCCGTTGTGTCATCGTAGTTTCCTGGAAATGAACCATGCTGATAAGATCTACGGTCTCTTTTGGGACTCTTATGAATTGACAATCTGCGATCGTTCTTGCGATAGATCGCATCCGGCGGGCCTAATTCCGCAACAAGATCTTGAGGAGTGGTCTCACCCAATAGAACCCAGAAAGATACAGAGGATCGACGTATCATCTCTATCCTACCGTTCCCACGTATTTTGATGAGGTCAATCTCATCCGGCCGAAGCTCTTTACCACGGCCAGAGAGTGCAATGGACCTTGGGTTGGGACAGCCCTGCACTAATAGGTCTTGGCGTACTTCCTGCCAAGATGGTCCATCGAATATTGCAAGAGACTTTGTAGATGAAGCTGCGGTGGACGATAGTAGAGATACAAAGTCTATATTTGGAGACCACGCGGAATGTTGAAGTTGAAATGTAAACGCTACTCCGGGGTATGATAGAACATACAAGCCCGTTTGAGCCTCTGGGCCACTCGTGGGCGGAATATATTCTCCAGGAAAGGTAGGGCCTATCAACTTGTGGTAGACATGCCGAAAAGCTGGGCCGGTGGGTTGCTCAGGCGATCCAGTATTCACGCCAGTCGTCGTCTCCGGCAACTTGATTAGATCTATACCTTTGTAGCTCAGCTGGGTCTTGGTGAAATCAAGGACTTCTATCAGTCTCAGTCTTTGATCCGGGCCATCGAAACGCAGACGCAGGCCGTTAGGCGGTAAGTTGAGAAGGACAGGCGCTTGTAGTGGTTCGCTCGGGGAGTACGAGACATCAATACTTGGGTAGACGTGCGGTTGGGCCTTGAGTCGCGTCAGGATATCGTGCAAAGAAGCTCCGAGGACTGGGTTGAGTATTAGTAACGTTAAGGAGTTGGGAAAGTGGGTATGGGGGGGTTACTTAGAAACCCTAGTCCTCTGCCAGGATTAACCTGCAAAGCAGCAATTTTGGACATTCTCCGGTCTTCGAGAAGACAAAATCCCTTGCCATAGAGAAGCGGACTATAAAACCAAATGAGAGATAGGAGGAAAGTAGAATCAAAGAAAGCAATAAGTACGAGTCGCAAATGGGACATGTGAGCATTGCGCGTGCATGAAATAACGGACCCTTGCAGCCCTACCAGAAACCTTAATCTCTGGTAAACAAACGTTTGTTTACAGACCTCCACTGCTTATTCTACTTATTCAGTTATCGTGATATTCCCAGTATACTTTACGGGTGCTCGTCACAGTTGGTGTTCCTCCATACAGGCCCAACAGCTGACATGGCAGGACTACCGAGGCTTACCGCTGGCCTGCCTACCAAGAAGCACTCAATGCGACCACCTCTTTCAAGGCCTTCCACGGTCAGAAGTCAATCGAGCGCACCTGCATTACAACCACGGACGCACTCCGGAACAGTCTCTCCAGCGGATAGTATTCTATCAATGTCAACAAGCGCCTCGCACTCAAGGTCTCCTTCGCGCCAAAATGGAGGCACAAAGCGCAAAGAGCGGGAATTCGATGCTGATGGAGGGGAAGAGACAAACATTCATGTTGTCGTCCGTTGTCGAGGACGCAACGATCGCGAGGTACGGGAGAACAGTGGAGTAGTCGTATCTACCAATGGTGTCAAGGGCAAGAACGTGGAGCTATCTATGGGCGCCAGTGCTTTGAGTAATAAAACATACCATTTCGATAAGGTGTTTTCGCCTGCTGCTGATCAGGCTATGATATACGATGACGTTGTGACGCCAATTCTTGACGAGGTAAGACTATAGTGTGGTCTCAAAGTATGGATTACCTAACACTATACGGCAGATGCTCCAAGGATACAACTGCACGATATTTGCATATGGCCAGACTGGTACGGGTAAGACTTACACAATGTCTGGAGACATGTCAGATACCCTTGGTCTCCTCTCTGACTCAGCTGGAATTATTCCGAGGGTCCTACATTCCCTTTTTGGCAAGCTCGAGGCCGATGAGGCCGAGAGTTCAGTCAAATGCTCCTTCATTGAGCTGTACAATGAGGAATTGCGCGACCTAATATCTCCTGACGACCACACTAAGCTCAAGATCTATGAAGATGGTCAGAAGAAAGGCCACAGTGCCACAATGGTTCAAGGAATGGAAGAGTCCCACATCAAAAACGCCGGTGCTGGTATCAAGCTGTTGCAGGATGGCAGCCATAAACGTCAAGTGGCCGCAACAAAGTGTAATGATCTCAGCTCTCGAAGTCATACTGTGTTTACAGTCACCGTATACATCAAGAGAACTGCGGAGAATGGCGAAGATTTCGTAAGCGCAGGGAAACTGAATCTGGTGGATCTGGCGGGTAGTGAAAACATTCAAAGGAGTGGAGCGGAAAACAAACGCGCAGCTGAGGCAGGGCTTATCAATAAGAGCTTGCTGACGCTTGGGAGAGTCATCAACGCTTTAGTTGAAAGAGGGTCACATATTCCCTACCGGTAAGTCAAAGCAAGCCTTCACTCTTTTTCGTTTTCCTTACTAACGATATAGCAGGGAATCTAAACTTACGCGGCTGTTGCAAGATTCCCTGGGTGGAAGGACAAAGACATGCATCATCGCAACTGTGTCACCAGCGAAAAGCAACCTGGAAGAAACCATCTCAACTTTGGACTATGCTTTCCGGGCCAAAAATATCCGAAACAAGCCGCAAGTGAACCAGATGATCTCGAAGAAGACACTGCTGCGGGAATTTACCAATGAGATCGAGAAACTTAAGGGCGAGCTTATTGCCACCAGGCAACGGAATGGTGTGTATTTGACCACGGAAAACTACGAAGGTATAATTGGCGAGAGTGAATCTCGGAGGATTCTTAGCGAAGAGCAAAAGGCGAAGATTGAAACTATGGAGACGAACCTCAGGAACAAAGTGCAGGAGCTGTTTTCCCTGACCAGCAATTTCAACATTATCAAAAAAGACAATGATGGGACTAAGCAGCTTTTAGAAGACACCAAAGGAGTCTTAGAGAAGACAGAAATTGTTTTAGCAGATACAAGACAGAACCTTGCTGAAGAGACCGCATTTCGAAGAGCTCATCAATCCACTGAAGAGCAACTAAGTAACGTAGGTGGAGAGCTTATTTCAACACTCGAGAAGACTGTGAGCGATGTCGGAGCACTTCATTCTAAGATTCGCCGGAAATCAGATCTGGAAAACCTAAATCGTCGCGAATGGCAGTCTTCCCAGAGCCAGGTCACTAACATTACAAATATAGTTGAGTCAAGGCTGGCTGATTTTCAGGCCCAGGAAGGTCAGCTTGTAACGACCCTCTCCAACCGAATGCAAAAATTCGTGCAAGAAGAACTGCAGAAGCTTGGTGCTACCCAGGAGTTTCTTAAATCGAAGGTTTCCTGCTTCGAAACGTCAGAAAAGGAAGTCGTTGAGCAAACATCGGGAGCCATGGAAGACATGAATAAAGTTCTCGAGGAAATCAAAGTTCTAAGAGAAGAGGTAAAGAGTAAGGTTGGGGAGGGCCTGAATGGGCTATCCGCAGCAGCAGGACGTATCTCTGCAGAAGTGATTAACGAATTAGGAAACTTCCACACACAGGTAGAGCCTCCACATTACCCTTTAGGACTGGAACTGACGAGATCCGCAGCTACATACCTCTTATAGCTCGCTGGGTAGGGATTTTAAGAACATCTTTGAAGAGCTGGTCAAGCACTTGAACATCCAAAAAGCAGAAGCCAATGCCCTGAGACAGAATGCATCATCGGCAGCCAAATTATCAATGCAAGCGGACGTTGAAGCTGCAGCCCGGCTTGAGACATGTCTAAACGAGGGGCGGGTCCAGGCTGCTCAGGATCGGAATAACCTGCTCGCGCAAATCACTGATCTGGTAAATAAATCCAGTGAGACGCAAGAAGCTCGATGGGAATCAAAGATCAATGCCGTACGCGACGACATCGTCGCCTCTAGGTGCAGCTTTCAAGCAGCAGACGAGCAGTATAACGAAGGCATGGATGTATGGTCGCAAAAGGAAAGCCTGGTCGTCGAAGAAGTATTAAAGTCCAGAGATACCCTGAAGGGCAAGATGAAGAAGGATTGGACAGCCGTCAACGAGCACAACATGTCTATCCAAACAACCACAAAATCCGTACACGAAGAAACCATCCGTATCGTCGACGCCCAAATGAAAGACATGACCATCCAAATGCAAGCTCTTGACGACTTCGTCACTCGAGCCCGCTCACAGAACGAGCGCCACCATGGAAGGCACGTCGAATCGCTCCAGAGCCTAGCCTCGACAGTCCACCAATCTTACACCAGTATCGGCGACCACTTCGTTTCAACATATGACCGTGTCCGCGATCTAGGCACCGATGTCTCTGAGCGTACCTCTACGCTTCAAGCTTCCCTTCCAGAGCTTACTACCTCAATTCAACAACCGCTGTCGGAGCTCCGCCATAATATCGAGGAAGCTCCGTTGCAAGAATACGCTTCCACAGGCGAAACCCCTCAAAAAACACAATACCAATTCCCTACCACCCTCCCACGTACCGAGTCCCACGACAAGCTCCTTGCCAAGTTCAACCGCCCGCACCATAATTTGACATCCCCGCATGAATCGCCAGCTAAATCGCCTTCTAAATCGGTCGTCTACACCGATACGCCTGTTCTCTCAGAAGACATTACCATGACCGATCACACCGAGGATTCCAGACCTGCAACCGCCCCCGGACTCCGTGAAATTGACATGAACGTCTCGCGGCATAGCGAACCGTCTTCGCTGCTGTCTTCAAGTAAGCCGGATGTGAAACTGGAAAACATGGGTATGGGACCACCGCCGATGAAGAGGCAGGCAACGATTGAGAGTAAATTGCCGAAGAGTCTTGGGGGAAAGGCTGGGCAGGTGGGCGTGCTCAGATTAGAAGGGAGGGAGAATTTAGGGGCGGGGAGGAGGTTGAGGAGTAGTCCGAGTGGATTGTGAGGGCGCGAACGGATTTGAAGAGGACCGGGGGTTTGAAGAGAATGCGGTGTTTTCACGGCTATTTTCGTATTTGTTGGCATGGAAAGGAGGCATTGGTGGTTGCTTTATCTTGTTCTTTCGTTTCTTTGGTTTTACGCAAACCCAGAGTGGTTTTCAGGTCTACTGTCTCAATATCATGATGGTATCATGCTAATATGATTCTATGCCAACATGGTAAGGAGAGCCCTCCCTCAGGAATTGTAAGATATGATGTCTGAGGCCGCGGTGGTATCTGAGGCGTCCCAGCCTATACGTATGAACGAGAGCGCCGTGGCGATACGTTCAGCCGTAATGATGTCCAAGCCAGCGCTCCCTGTATCTTAACTAAACCCTCTAGTGATGCTTCCAGTCCATAACCCCAATCACTGTGCAAAAGCACTAAGCCATGGGATATTACTCCATGCAAACTCAGGGATCGTCCTAGTGATAGCTTCCTGCAATCCCGGAAAGCACATTGGCTCTCAAACTGCTCTTTCGGGCGCATTATGATATCATTTTCTTTATCCACACCTCAATCTTGCACCGAAGATTTGACGCGCCAACAACTCATCATGGGCACATCACTAGTGTAGCTCGAAGTCGGTCTTGCAGTGGCGCTACCTAGAGTCGACCACGAGACTGGAGATAAGGGACTTGTCTATCCGCTTGATGTATTACGTCGTGTCTTTCGTAGGGTCACGGCGATTTTCTAACATCTTTCACCCAAAGAAGAGCCGTTGCTTCTTTGCTTCGATGACTGGAGCCTGTCCTTTTCTCTTTCCTCTCCCCCTGCTTTGTAGCCCTAACGTACTGGTATCCTTTAATGCTAGAACTTTGACTCGTTCGATTTTCGCCAGTCCTGGCGATGTCTCCCTGATGGCTTCTTTGATGGTTTGCCGTGAGAGGCAGTGGTCGATATGATCGTTGAATTCCCGGTCATTTGCCGGTTGCGGACGGGCGCAGATGGGACAGTCCCACAGATTATCGCAAACATTCTCTACTTGTCGCTCATCACTCGGTTTCTTAGGATTTGGCAAGATCTCCCTCCCATGTTTATGCCGCCGATTCGCTTCTTCGATGTCTTCTTGACTCAGACCATGCGGAGTCTGTTCTTGACTAAGCTTTTCGAGTTCATTCATCTCATCCTGCCGTTCTCGTCTTGCTGCTTCTTCAAATTCTTCCTCCGGCCAGACCTCCCATTCATCTTCATTGTCGGCCCCCCTGCGCGTGCTGGGGCTTGCTGCTTCCCCATCCGCTGAAGCTTGTCGTCGCAGGCCGAAGAAATCGATGCCAGCTTTCTTAGTGCTGACGATGTGAGTGCAACGCAGACCCATTAGCCGGAGAGTCATCCCTGAGATTTCGCGCTCTAACTTTGCGAGCATCGGCAAAGCGTAGGTGTACAAATCGTCTGCCGAATTTACGGCTTTAGGTGGAATGATCTGTCGCGTCAATACTTCGTACGTATGTAGCTTCACTTTGAGTACAAGCGTGCGACCCTTGTATTGCGTACGAGTCAAGTCTTTCTCAAGCTCTTCGGCAATCCATCGTAGCTTTTCACGCAATTCAGTTTTGCCGCTCATGTCACGAAATGTGGATTCGGTGCCAACGCTTTTTCGTTCATACTCCTCAGCAGGCTGGATTTTGGTTCGTCCAAGGCCGAGGTGGCATTGCATGAGGAATTGGAAGGCTTTCTCACCGAAGAGCTTGGAAAGGTACGCACGCTGGGAATATATATCACCGCAAGTCTTGACACCTATGGCATCAAGCTCACGCTCAAACACTCGGCCAACGCCATTAACCTTACGAGTAGAAAGATTACGCATGAACGCCAAAATTGTGGCTCTATCACTAGCAACTCTAAATTGCCCGTTGGGTTTGTTACGGTTGGAGGCTATCTTGGCGATTTTCGCATTTGGTGCAATACCAGCAGAAATGGTGATTTTGGTCTTCTCGTGGACCTCTTCCCGGAGTTGGGTTACGACGGCGTCAGGGTCCATGTGCTTATCTTCGCAGTACTGAGTTATATTAAGATAGGCTTCATCGATACTGGCACTCTCAAAGCGCGGGTCGTAATCAGCTAGAATCTCCCTTACCTCTTGTGCCTTTGCAGTGTACTTTTCGAAGTTCAGCGGCAGGCAAACGAGTTGCGGACATAGCTTCATAGCGACGAAGCCGGCCATGCCACTTCGACAACCGAACTTTCTTGCGTGGTAATTGCATGTTGTAAGCACCCCTTTCCCTACCGCCATAGGCACATCTTTCAGCTCGGGCCGGTCAAGCTCTTCGACCGCAGCATAGAAGGCATCGCAATCGATATGAACGACAGTTTGAGTGAGATCTCGGGAAAGCTCAAGCTCAGCGATGTACTCATCCGCTCGACGAAGATCAGAGGCCAGATCGACTCGCTCGAGCTGTCGTTTCCTCGAAAGAATTCTATCGATTTTCTGCGTGAGAGTCTTGTCTTTGTTTTCTTCGTTGTTGAAGAACTTCGAGCCCTTCGAAGCATTATAGATGATTTCCGAGACCTGCTATACCATTAGCTCCTGCGGTGGGCATGAAGTATCAACTAGCACGCAGTTTATACTTTTTGCTGATCAACAGTATCTTGGCCCGCCTTTGTCAGGGATGGTCCCAAAAGGTGATGCTTGAGAGTAACATGCGCCTCAACCGCTGGGCTGGTTGTAGCATCAACCAAGGGGGGTTCTTGAAGAGGCTCCCCGTCATCGAATGTCATCTTTGGGAGAAGGAGAGACCCTGTTGTGTTTTCGACATGACAATTGCACTTCTCCCCCCTACCGATCAGGAGTATGCGCTCGAAGTTCCCAGACCTCGTGATAGTTGTCGTCTAGGTGCTCATCCATTTCGTGACAACAATAAGACTGACCTGCAGAGTAGGTAGGCAGTGGGGCTTGGATGTAATTCGCTGTCACCTGACCACGCGTTATTGGGGAAATGTTGAACCATGTGATGGCGTCACTAGTGTAACAACGCTAATTGGTTACTTAAGGTAGGTCGGTATTTACCGTATGCCTTAGGTCTATGATCGCAACATCATCAGAAACTCGATCGAAGTCACTCGGTCGAAGTCAACATCTTATGAGAGTCACTGTATTTGGTCGAGCAACTAAGATGCTATGATGCGCCCACTACAAGCATACTCGCCTAGCCCAGGAGGCATTGGCAACTCAACGACGACGCCGCAGAACAACACAGGCATTGGCCGGCCAATCGCGAAAACAAATTCGCCTCAGCTGGCTAGTAGAGGTCTACGTTTGCCAAGACTTGCAGGATCGCCGGCATCGACTGTATCTCCTGCACTGAGAAGGGACTCACGAACGGAACACAATGGTATTACAACACCGAAGAGGAACGAGGGTATCGAAACACCAGTCAAAGCGTTTCTTAGTTCAAATATAACTCCAAGGTCGGGTTCGAGGAAGGCGAGGGTTGACAGTTCCTCATCGACTCCCACCGGTACGCCAGATGGAACACCTAGAAATTCAAGGCCGAGCTCTATGGTCGACAGATCTGGACAGGGCAGAGACGAAGCACATGGCATAGCTGGGCTTGGCATAAGAGGAGGACGCACGTCGCGCCCACGAAGTCTTGTTAGTGATGGTGGAAGCTCATCGCTGTCCTTTGCAGCAGCATCTGCCGACGGTCGTAGTTATACTGCGGGAACAACGAGTCCCGAAAGCTCGCCGATGTTTTTTCATGCCAGCGAGGTGAACGCAAAACTCCCACCAAAAGCTTCCACGCAACGCATTGCTCCACCAGTGAGAGCACAGAGCTTTCAGTATGCCAACGGGGAGTACGAAACCGAGATCAATGGGTCGCCGTCGAGTCTTAGTCCGCCTGTTGAAGAAGAACGGCCTAAATTCTTCCACGCCAATGCCACTACTGATGCAGATTCGTCATCTTTCAGGTTTCCTCACAGTAAAACTTCTAGTAGGCCACAACTTGAAACGATCCCAAGTGCACAATCTATTGGGGATCGGCAGCGATCGCCATCTCCACTCAAGGAGGAATTCCTTTTGGGACACACCCAACGGCGACCAACTTCACCACTTAAAGATCAAGTTATTCCACGAAAGTCTTCGATAAGCAAAGCTTCGCCTAGGAGGCATACCCGTCTGGTATCCACCGGAACAGCGGGTGAGCTCAAATCCCCAGTGGCTCATTCCTTCGGCCAAGGTGGCCTGTCCCGAAAATCTAGCTTGAATACTCTAGGGCAAAATCGTACAGATACACCCGTTACCGACCCGTCCATATTATCTCGAAGATCAAGCCTCAGCACTCCTAGTCAGCGAAAATTCGGCCATGCCAGATCTTCGAGTGTCAATGCTATTGGCTCCAGTCGAGGTCGTAGGAGCGTCGCCTATTCCGAAATCTCTCCCGCAGGCTTCAACTATAAGAAGTCTCCTCCCACAGATCTTAATAAGCCAAGCCCCGAAAACAACCAAGGTTCCCCCATGTCCAGACCCCATAAATCCCCCGCATCAATTTTCTCACCGGAACCCAAACCACCGTCCCCAAGCTCCTCCCCACTCCCTCCCTCCCAGCCACAATCCCCGGCAAAACCTTCTGAACCTTCTCCCGGGAAATCTAAACTCGACCACCTGAACGACCTGGCCGCCTCCGCCCGCCGTGAACGCAAAGTCCTCGACCTCGAAATCAGCAATTCCTCCCTCCTTGCAATAAATCAAACCCTTGAACGCGAAATGCGCAAGCAGGCGCTCGATTTGCGAAGATTCAGACGAATATCGCGACGCTCGGGGATCTCTAGTAAACGCACCACGTTGGGTGAAATCGACGTCCACAGCGACGAAGACGACTTATCGGAAGATCACTCATCTCCCGCATACGACGACGATGAGGACGACGAGGACGGCGGCTCTAATATCGACTCCACTGAGTACACATCCCGCCCCGAATCCTCCTTCAGTCCCGCCGCGTGGACCTCGTCCATTCCCATCCCCACGCGTCTCAAGAAGTCTTCGAAACCCTTCCTGGACCTCACCCGCCAACGCACTTTATTAATCGACAGCCAAAAACTTAATCAATCACTAAAACGCTGTCTAGGCCGCACGGAAGAGATGATCGCCGATGCGAAGAAGGCGCTCGACTTTCAGGTCAGGATCGATGAGCTGGAAACGCTAGGGGGGCGAGTTTTGACGCCTGATGATGACGTGGTGGGTGAGTGGGGCCAGCAGGGGAAGGGGTTGCTGAGTCCGAGTCTTGATGGCGTGCTTGAGAATCCGTGGGATGTTGGGCAGAGGGAGAGCTTTAAGGATGAGGCAGCTGAGAATGAATTTGGGCGGAGGGAGGGGTCTAAGGGTGAGGAAATTGAGAGTGAGGTCGAGCAGAGGGAGGGCTCCAGGGAAGAGGGAAATGAGAGCGATATCCCCGAGAGCGAGGAATTGGAAAGCGTGGGTGCTGAAACTCCATCTTCGCATGAGGAAGCTGGAGGGAAGGGGTTGGGCAGGTATCTAGGGAGTTTGGGGGAGTCCTTGGGGCTATGAGGGTATATCCACCCTCCTGCTGGCTGTGAATCTGGCATTTTGGATCGGTCATGGGAACTAATGGTGGAGAACGGCGTTGCGGCGATTGTATTTGAGATACCCCCTATTCTAGTCTTTTTGCAGAATCTTCACTCGCCTCGTTGTGTTGGATGTATTGGAACCTATAAAGTTCGTATAGCATGTATCCTAGGATTCAGTGACTGTGTTTTGCGCCGAGGTTCGGGAATGGGAGCGAAGAGTCTGTCAGTATGTAGCACAGGTCATGGTGCATGAAGATCGTCCGCCAGCGCAGGAGTTAGAATGAGAAGCTTACTTGAAGACAAACATCGGGGCGAGCTTGGGTAGGCAGGCAGTAAAGACGTCGTGAAATTTCCCACGAGGCGGATTTGCAATCTCTTACGGTTTTCGGGAAAACAGCCCAGCTTTTCATGTATCTAGCATACAAATCAAAGATATCAAAAGTAAACGCCAACAGAAATGAGAATTCGAATTTTGGTTGACAATTTAGCATCAATTGACCGGTTCCCACTTCTCACCCCGACAAAGCGTTTATTCTAACAATCTAGCTTACCCCTCCTCCTTCCTCCTCTTCGAAATCTGACCCATAGTACGGGTTTCATGGCAATGGCCGGTCGACAGCTTTAGGGGCCGTCGTTCGTCCGATCCTGACCTTCAGACCACTTTCTGTCCTTCTGAAACCGCTATTCATGGAGTTGGACTTCCCTGACAACACGAAAGAGTAAGAAACATGAGATCCCTGTTGCCCCGGCGGCCTTGGTTGAGATCGTGTAGCTGAGAGGGAATTTGCTCTATCTGAACGATGACCGTCGAAGAGACTCTTCCATATTTATCTTTCGCATTCTTTGAGCGATTTTTCTTATGAATGATCATTGAGACATTCATATACCACTTTATGGGACCCACAGCTTTCCCCTACCACGAACTGATGCCCTGGTGTTTCCAGACTTCAAAACGTAGTCAAGCTCCGGCTCCGGAGTCCTCATAGCTCGGCGAGGGCTACCCCGTGGAGAATAACGAGAGTTGGGATGGTTGTTACGGACATCTGCCCTTGGATTTGTTGCAAACGAACGTCCAAAAGCATCAGGATCGATGATCGCAGGGGCAACGGGTGGAGTTTTCGCTTGAGGTTGGCGAGCAGGCGTTGCCTTTCTCGGGCTTCGCTGCATGTTCTGCTTCGGGCTCTGGCTAGCATTCAGCTTTGGGCTTTGAGCGAGCTTGAGATCGACGTTCTGTTTCGGACTTGACTGTGGTGGTTTCTGTTGAGCAGACAACCGCTTCGGTTTGGGATTGAAGACCACGACTTCTTCATCGCTGTCCTCCGGTGCTTCAGCGGACGGTGCCGGTGCTGGGGAGGCGGTTGAAGTTCGGCGAGGAGAAGGTGTAAATATCTCAGCTGCTCGTTGCAAAACCACTGGTTGATGAATGATGGGAACCTGTGGCTGCTGGGAATCCCTTTCTTCTCTTGTAGAGTGGTCTCTTCCTTGATGGGGGTTTAAGGTTGGTTCGGAGATGCTGCTCAACTTTGGTGCCAAGTTCTTGATCCATGCGGTGATATTGCTGATCTTCTCAGAAACGAATTCATCTGACATAGGGCCAGCGGGCTCGATTAATCCGTCTTTTCCCTGTGCCGCATGTTCTTCAGTAATATCAATGGCTGTAGGATAATTCTGCTTGGGAAGGTCACGGTATTCGTTCTCGATTTCTGCTTCTCGTAGAACGAACCCATTGGCAGGTTTGTCCACAATGGTGCTGCCCTCCAAGCAAATTTCGGAGTGTTCTTTGGTACTGTTATTTTCCTCCTTGATAAGCTTCTCTTCTCCTTTGCTGTCGGGTGTTTTATTCGGAATATCGACCCTGACATTCTCTCCATTCAAAACACCATCCCCATTAAGTTGCAATGGTTGCATGCCGTTCGAATGAGTAACATCCTTCCCATCCAAATTTTTCGGACGAGGCTCTCGGGCGCCAAATTCTCGTTCGAGATCTCCCAAAGTGTTGCGATCAGTCTCAGTTACTTGGGCGGCTATTGTATGACGGATCTCCTCAATCCTTCTGACGACGATGTCAAGCTTTTGCCCCACGGTACAGGTCTTGGTATCGTCACTGAGCACCGTCAAGGAACTTGCATCAGCGCGGCCTTTGTCGCTCTCGTGAAGTCGCCAGAGCACATAGCTCAGCACCGGTCTCACCTCTACAGGCACTTCTCGGAGTGGAATCTGGGGAACTTTCCTACCAATCTTCCATGGTAATCGATCGCTTCCTGGAGCTCGGGCAACGAGCTTGGGCTTCATAGACGCTATATCAAGAGACGTCTTAGTAGTGAATAATCAAGTCACGGAACTTTCACTGACCCCTTGAAGCCTCAACAGCTCCTGGTGCCCGCTTTGCAAGGTTCGATTTCGCAACAGCTTGTGCGAAGGTGGCTGGGCCTTTTTCGAGGGACTCGTCGCGCTTCTCTTGTTCCTCTTCTGCCAGTGTCCATGGTGTGTAAACTTCGTTGGCTCGCTGAAACTCAGTAGCAAGAGGGATCTCCGGGTCCCAGTAGTCCTTGTCTCGTTGGAGCCATGCCAGGAATGCCCTGGTTAGTCGAGGATTGATGTCAAAGATTGGGTGTTCCTTTCGTGCAGTCTTGCCTGAAGACTTTGGGCGCGCAGGTTCTTGTGCTTTTGATTTTGGCTCGACTGATTTCTGGTATAGCTGCTCAACACGCTCCAAGGCTTGTGAATAGTCAGATGGGCTGAGACGGTTGTGAGGGCGGGTTCAATACTCACTGCTTAAGGGCACAACAAGGCGGATCTGGCCATTGTATATCCACTTCTTAATCTCGTGGATATTCTCAACCAAGGTGGTAGCGTCAACGACGCAATATGGGATTTGCATTTTAGTAGCAATTGCAAAAGTTGCGAGAGTTCGGTCTCATGGAGACGGTTTGGTGATGTGTGTAGGCCAAACAAGAGGGCCTAGAAGCAAGAGCATGTCTTGTGAGTTGAGGTTTGTGTGCAGCGATGCCTTTCTATTGAGATCGCGCAACTGGAGAACAATAGGGTTGGCAAGCCTGTGAATAACCAACGCACCTGAATCAAGTCTTCCGTACGACAAAGCGCATTCGTACATTTTGCGAATTGTGACTGGCCTCTCGAGTACTCAAGAGGCTACTATGATGCCTCAGTTCGATCATTGAGCGCAAGGGGCTGTGAGTCAAAATACATGCAACGCGATATTTGGAGAGGATGGAGAGGGCTGAGTGGTGAGTGTGATGTGTCAGGGAGGTGGTGAATGAGCATATACGAACTAGCGGCGGGGATAGCCGGATCGAAGCCGAAAATGGCATAGTGGCCAAGCTCAAGCGAAGTCAGCCTTAAGGGCTTCAGAAACATTTCCCTTTCCTTGCAATCTACACCCAAACTTCTTCATCGCATAAGATCAGGTAGCTATTCTAGAATACCCAAGGAGCTAGACGGCAGCATATGCTCATCATGATATTGGTGAAGGCAATCCCAATCCGGGTAGCAGCAAGATCATGGCATTCAAAAACAGACTATTCAAAAGCGAATAATGTTCTTCACTATCTCTTGGGTCCAGTGAATGAGAACCTAAGTCTGTTGCTATCCAAGATGTAGATTACAGATAAGAATGATAGTCTCCATACGGTTTGTGGTTGTTGACAGACTCTCTGAGCTCTCTGAAAATGGAAGTTTCGTGAAATCATCAAGCAAGCAACATGCGCCAAGACGAGATTCCGCTTTCGCTTCTCTTTTATTTCTCAAGAGATAAGCCTAGGCATCATGGTCTGCTGTCACGCGACCTTTTGAATCAGTCCATCAGAGTCCGAGACTCGTTGAGCCCATTCCCTAGGTTCGCTCATCAGCAAGGATCCCAGATGACATGAACAGACCGCTTACGTCCAGCTGCCATCATACAATCTCCTTTCCTCATACAGACCATAATTCGCTTCCTTCAACGCAGTATCAATAACAGCGGCCGTGACGCCAGTACCACAACTGCTGATGATTGGCTTCTCTCGATCTATTCCTTTACTCTGAAATATTTCCTCAAGTTCAGGCCCTGATAGGAGCGATCCCGTCTTTGGATCTAGCAATTCCGAATGCGGTATACTTATACTGCCAGGAATATGACCACTAGACAGACCAGGCCTGGGCTCAGGGGCTGTGCCTGCCCAGCGTTCCTTAGGCCTTGCGTCCAGTATCTGAATACCTTCTGCCCCTTCCTTGTTATAATCCTTAGCAATGTTCTTCAATTCAGCAAATTTTACCACCTTCCCCGGATCCACGTTTGGAACAGGGTAATGAGTCTTTTCTGCAGGTATTTCCGGAAGCTCGCCAGCTTCCGTCGGATAACCTTGCTCAACCCATAACCGGAAGTTGTTGAGAAGATGAACAGCGGGATGACCAAACACCTCGAACGTCCATCCTACTCTTGGAGCGCTGAAGATGCCTAGCTCTTGCGTATCATAAACAACGATCTCGTCATCCTTCCTGATTCCTAATGCCTCCATAGCCTCTGCAAAACCCTCCGCTGTGGGCAACATATGCGGATAGGGCGAGTCACTATCTTTAACGGCGTCTAGGTCAAAGAATTTTGCTGAAGGTATTCGCTGCTGCTTAAAAACCTGCTTTCCTGTACGACCTTGGGGGTCGTTTGGTAGGAACCATGCTGCACAAAGAGGGATTACTCGAGGTGCCGTGGAGATCTTAGTCAGGGCATTCTTTTCCAAAGCATAGGCAAGCTCCTTTGGCGTGACTATGTAGGAGCGCAGCGAGTTCTGACGGCATTGGCTCACTGACATTGAAACACGTGCATGGGCGCTGAGAGCAGACTTGGCGGAGAGCTTGGATGATCGCAGGCGCGCTAGTAGTAGTGCCATTTTGTAAATTGCTGGTGGGCTCTCTTCGGCCTCATCTCAATGCTGTGGGTAAAGAATAAAAATACGTCGTTTCAACATACAGTAACCCAGCGATGAATAGATGGTAGTTGATAGAAAGGACCTTTCCCATGAAAGAACGAGGTCAGAGCTGAAGCTCCGCTCTTTATATCGATAATGGGGTTGACCCCTCATTCCACCACTAGAATAACTCAAAAGTAAACAAAGCAAACCTCAAGATCAGCAGAGTCAACCCTTATGCTCTCCACCCTCACCATTAGGAAGTGAAAGTCTCGCCATATTCATCACGACAGCAGCGGCCCTGTTTGCCCGAGATAAAGTACCCCGTCCGCCCACGATGAAGGTCACCATCAAAGAGTGGAATGCCGTTGCCTCATGGCGGTGGGATATGCCAGAAGACGATGTCTGCGGCATTTGCCGAGTTCAGTTTGACGGAACCTGCCCTACTTGCAAATATCCTGGCGACGACTGTACCCTACGTAAGTAGATATTCATCATTTCCCTCGACATGATCTATGTACTGAGTACGGGTACTCAGTAATTGGGAAGTGCGGCCACTCCTTCCACATGGTATGAACCAGCTCAAGCCGTGATATAGGGCTAAGTGCTGATCTTACACAGCATTGTCTGCTCACTTGGATTCAGCAAGATTCTTCCAAGGGCTTATGTCCTATGTGCCGGCAGAGTAAGGTTTGTATCCGCTCTTCAGAAACATCCGCTGATTCCATCTTTCAGAGTTCGAATGGAAGCAGAGTGGGGAATGATCATAACCCCCGTTTGAGCCTGAGCACTTGGCACTTGGCTTCATGGCTTTCTAGTCTTCCCCTTCGTTTACATTTACACGCTGGCGTTGGCGGCATAAGATACCCAAAACATTGTTTTGCTTGGAGCTCGGTTTGCCATCATGCTGTCTTATGGGGAATGAATCCACCCCCATTGGGGCCTTGCCGCCTCACAGCTGTTATAGACCATTTCATACGACAGTCTTGCATGGTTTCACCTTTGTAAGGTTATAGATCCACCGGCTCATTATTGGAATACCCTAATACAGACATGAGCCAATTACGAGTACAACGTGGTTGAACCAACCAGAAGACAAAAAAACAGCCTTTCTTGATATCTACTAGGAGGCTACGCAAAGTCAGCGGCCTTAAGCAATTCAGATGCTTTAAGAGCAGGACTTTTTGGGTCTCGGACCACAAGTGCCCAGATGTCCTTAATCCCCGGACCTTCATTTGCTTCCAATTGTTTCCATCCCCCTCTGCACGTACCACAGTAATTTTGGTGTAACATAACGAATCTTAGATGGCGGAGCATGATAGATATCTTCCAAAGCCCACCCTCAACAAACTCTTTTTCTAAACCCTATTTTATCCCACCAAACCTGAACAATGTAGCAAACATTCGGTACCACATACAATGGCATCACCCCACCCCCAAACCCACGCACCAAACCCCACCACCTCCCCCAAACCAACCCTCCTCCCTTCCCCCCTCCCCGCCTCCGCTTCGCCTTCACACCTCCCCACAACCTCCGAACCCCCACCACACCCACCCCCCTTCACCCCCTTCTTCACCCTCATCACCGACCCCACCGACACCACCCACCACCACCCAACCGTGCACTACCTATTCTCCGACGACGCAGACACCGACCCCATCACCACCGCCGCCCTCCAAACCCTCTCCCCCGCAGCCACCGACACCAACGTCTCCGATCTCGCACGACAAGCGCAACCAACCGAGCGCTTCCTCCTTCTCGACATCGACGCCACGGGCACCAAGGTCGTGCGCGCGCAGAGCATGGATCCGGGGTGGGCGGTTACGAATGCGGAGGTTAGGGCTGCGCCGACGTGGGAGGGGGAGGGGGAGGGGGAGGGGGAGGGGGGGAGGGGGATGATGGTTAGGATTGAGGGGGTTGAGAGGGGGGAGGGGGGAGGGGCGGGGGAAGGAGAGGGGTTGGAGAGGTTGGTGGAGAGGTTTGAGAAAGGGTTGGGGGAGTTGAGGAGGGTGGTTGAGGGGGGTGTGTTTAGGGAGGAGGGGAGGGGCTTTGGAGCGCGAGGAGGATAGGCTGCGCGGGGATAGGCGTACAGGGAGGGTTTTACGGAAGGAAGAGAGGGGCTAAGTACGTGACGGAAACATGGATGCATACGGAGTTGCGGCTCGTTTGCATGCTCTTTAGGAGTCTTGACAATGGAGTATATCAAGATGTGGAATCTTCATGTGCAGAAGTATCATAGTGGGGCGTTAGATCCTTCCTGAATGCTTACAGACCGAGGAGCATCTCCATGGGTATAGGCTGACCGACTATCTAATGCGCGTATAAACACCTGTAAATGGCTGCAAAAACTCATGACCCAGAAGTCTTGGTGTGCGTTGGGGAACTATGAAGCTGCTGGAGTTTCTGATGCCTTGCTATACGAATGGAACGGGTTATGGTGTTTCGTCTCTCCCTCATCTTTCTCTTTCTTTGGCTTTTTCCCGTCTTTTTTCTCGTCTTTGCCGTCCTTGCCCTTCTTGACGGCAGCATCTGCCATGAGTTGCTCAAAGGCCATGTAATCTCCTTCTTCGTCTGGGTCTCTTTTGGCCTGTTCCATGTCAGCACATAACTAATACACGAGCATGCCAGCAGGAGGCATACATTTTGATACACTGTGCCACATAAGACGAGGGCATGAGCTCGCTCAACCCTCTTCTCCATCTTCACGTTCTTATCATTAAGGACCTTGTCGCAAACATCCCGAAGGACACCTTGAATCTCGTATCTACTGCCCTTCCAAGCCGCAGCGAGTATCTTGCCCGTTACTCTTCTTTCGTACTCGGCTTTCTTCTCGTCCGTCCAGTCCTCGCCCCCTTTCTCTTCCATTTTCGCCATCTCCTCCATTGTTAGCTGTGCGTCAATGGCAGTAGATATAGTACTCCAGGTGTCTTTGGCCCACGTTCCCTTATCTTTTAGCCTTGAGAAAAATCCTGATATACCGAGAAACTTTTGTGATTTCAAGAAAGAGGTTGCTTTCTGTAGGTAGGTGGTACCGACGGTGTGGAGTATTTCTAAGCCAAACGATTCCATTTTTAGATTTTCGACTTCCAGCCTGGTCTTTTCTTGGAAGGCCTTAGTAACATCTGGGCCTTTATCCGTTTCGGTCCATATACTAATACGATCGAGCAGCTTCTTGGCCAGTGTATCCACTCTCTCGTCCCTTATACGCTTCCTCTCAGCTTCATAAGCCGCAAGTTCTTCCCTTTGTTCTTTGGAGAGACCCTTTTTCTTCTCCTTCTTTCGAAGCTCCTTCTCTTCTGGTGTGAGCCCTGCAGCATCCATACGGGCATCCTCTTCTGACCTATCCATTATGACTTGCTGACCAAATCTTGGCCGTGGCGTCGAGGCGCCAGACGCTGTGGAAGGACTTTCACCTCTGGGTGGCTTCAAGTCCGAGGCTTTAGAATCATTGTAGGCTGGCGCTGCTTCAGAGGAAGGCCTGGAAGCGGTAAGCGGTGTCTTTACGTCTCCATCGGGACCTGCGGTTTCTTGTTCCTTGGCTTTTATCTTCGCATCCGCAGATTGCACGGCTTCCTCTTCTTCCATTTGCTTTGCCGTGATATCCATGGTTTTTGTCAGATCCTTCAGTAACGAAAGCTCCCCAATAAGGTCCATAAAAGCCTCCCCGCCAAATATCATCCCAAAGAACTCTGCTGGATCCTCAAAGCCACCGCCAGGTACAGCCTCCTCTTTTCCAAATTTGTCGTATCGCTTGCGTAAGTCTTCATTGCTGAGGACTTGATATGCTTCGCCGATAGCTTGGAATCGAGCATGCGCGGTCTCATCACCAGGGTTCTTATCAGGGTGCGTGGTTATGGCGAGTCTGCGGTAGGCTTTCTTAATTTCCAATTCCGAAGCGGTTCTGGATACACCGAGTGCATCATAGTAGGTGTTATCCACCACCATGGCGGACAGTTACTGCAACCTTCAGCAGTCAAGTAGAAGATATTGGAATTCCCTGGTTGGGTATACAGTTGTTCTCGTATGCAATGTAGGTGGATATCATCAAATGTAATCGTTCAGAGTCAGGTGGTTTCAGCTTGCAGTATGATGCGTTTGTCTGCCTCATGATCGGTGAAAAAGTTTTTCCACGCCGGGTAAACTTAACACGCTAGGGTAGTGCAGGGTATCATGGGTTTTGCGGAGAACTGGACTGAGTAAACTCAACCCCCCCCCTTAGTCACACCGACGTTCAAGGTGTGCTGCTCTCTTCTCACTTCTCAATTCCCATCATCTGGTCCTTTTTTCGCAAGATAACCCAGAACGTCTTCCAGTTGCAACTTCCCCGGCTTGTGGGATTCCAAGACCGAGCAGCAACTCTCTTTTGCTCGACCGCAGCGCAAAATGGGTGTCGCGGATGTTTTGTATTATATGATACATTTCGACGAGCTGAGATCTATTATCCAATGGTACGTTCAACTTCAAGATTCTTCACCCTCGCAGGCATCGACTGATTTGAGGCAGGAAAACATGGCACATGGCAGTTCACGAACGGGATGAAGAGAAAGAGTCGCCCTCGCTACGTACCTGCTTCGAGTACTTAGACCAAACCAGTCGCAGCTTCAGTTCTGTTATAAAGGAATTACACCCCGAACTCCTTGTCCCCGTCGCACTTTTTTATTTGATCCTTAGGGGCTTGGATACAATCGAAGATGATATGACCATACCTCTGGAGAAAAAGGACCCATTGCTAAGAGGCTTCTACAAGATCACGGAACAAGAAGGATGGACCTTTGATGGTAATGGCCCGGATGAAAAGGATCGCGGTTTGCTTGTCCACTTTAATGCCGTAATCGAGGAATTTTTGAAGGTGAAGCCAGTATACCGCGAAATAATCAAGGACATCACCCAGAAGATGGGCAACGGGATGGCAGATTATGCCAACAACGCAGAACACAATGCCAATGGTGTAAACACAATCAAGGACTACGACCTCTACTGTCATTACGTTGCGGGCTTGGTTGGAAACGGTCTCACTCGCCTTTTCGTCGAAAGCGGTCTTGCGAATGTAGCTCTACTTGACCGACCCAGTTTGCAGGAATCAATGGGTCTCTTCTTACAAAAGACGAACATTATTCGGGATATTAAAGAGGACTTTGACGACAAGAGACGATTCTGGCCCAAGGAAATATGGTCAAAGTACGTCACCAACTTTGAGGACCTCTTCAAGCCGGAACACCTCGACGCGGCTCTGAATTGCAGTTCTGAGATGGTCTTGAATTCTCTGACTCATGCAGACGAGTGCCTGTTCTACCTGGCCGGTATTAAGGAGCAGTCTGTGTTTAACTTCGCAGCAATACCTCAGTCAATGGCAATAGCAACTCTGGAAAAAGTTTTCAGAAACCCACAAATATTGAAGAAGAACGTAAAGATCACGAAAGGATCAGCATGCGCGATTATGACAGAATCCACTCAGAATCTAAAGCTAGTCTGCGAGGTCTTCAGAAGATTCACCCGCAAAATCCACAAAAGGAATACGCCTAGAGACCCCAACTTTCTCAAGATCAGTATCGCCTGTGGAAAGGTTAGTACGATAGCGTTTGGTGCATTATCTTCTCATCTAAAGACTTCGCGCAGATCGAACAATTCATCGAATCGATATTCCCTTCTCAGGACCCGAAAGCCCTTATACTGGAAGCGAAGAACCAACCCGCACCCAAAGCGCCAGCGCAAATCGAAAAAGATGCATCGATAGAGGAGGCGAAATGGGATACTAGTATGAGCTGTATTCAAATGTTTGCTATAGCCTATGCTAACGGTTCTTTTAGTCTACCTATTGGCGGCTGTGATGGGAACATTGTTCATCATATCGTGCATCATGGTAAGTCAACCGGCAATCAATTCCTTCTACGGATACACTAACATCGAAAACAGATCGGCATTGCATACCTCTTTGGTGCTCGCTTCGATGTGGCCATCAGTGAGCTGAGAAATGGGAGGATGGGTCGCCCAGACACAACTGCCGCCCAGTCGATTATACAAAAGTACGACCATGGAGAGCTTTGATATCGATGCCCTTGTAGACCAATCCCTTTCTTCCTTGTGGTATATAATTGGTACAAGCACTTGCATGGCTTAGTGCGTTCTTCCATACACAATAGACAGTATAGACGTCAAGCTTCTGTTTCAAAATGTCGCGTTTCACGATTTTTATCGCCACGCCAGTTGTGGAAACCGAGTATAGCACGGATGTCAAATTGCAACTCAGTCTTCCATCTTCATGACTGCTGTTGTGCCGAAGATGTGCTTATATCAAATCAATGCATAAGTCGGAGACGATAACGCAAGGTAATCTTGTATGGCCAACTCATGCTGGCATAGCTTGCGGCTCTGCATCACATATTGAAGAATCTTTCCCAGTGCGTTCAGCCTCGATCTTAAGTGCTATGGATGTCAATGGCTCCTACTCGTGAGAAACTTCTTGTACTCATGAGAAACTTCTTGTAATCGACCACGGAGTAAAACATTCGTAGAGAGAACTCCCAGCAGTGCTTTCTCTTTCTATGAATGAATCATCAACAGCGGAACCGGAAGCTCAAAGAGATAGGAAACCACACCAGTGACACAAAACCTGGATTGCAATGAATTCTCCCAGGTTAGATGCGGTCAATTAGATAGTGATCTACCGAGTTCCCTTGCGTCCACGAGTTCAACAGTCTCCAGGGCGCTGTTTGAGCAAATTCCATGGCCGTCAATATAAAACAGCAAACCCTGGGAGACAGGGCATTAAGGTACTTTACTTGCTTACATTTGCGATTTAGTGCTGTATCTATTATGCAATATTGCAGTATTGCCTAGACCCAGAATATCAGCAGCTCATACTGGAAATGTGAGGCTACTTCCAATAAGCACCAATGCTGTAAGGGGAGGTGAGGAGGAAGAAGAAGAATGTAGGAAATGTCGGATCCGCGGCCAAGGTGAAGCTAAGCCTCAATTTGATTGCCGAAACGAAAGTGGAACTGCAGCAGTCCGAGTGCGTGTCAAGGACCTCCTTCTCACCTCTCACCACTTTTCGAATTGAAGCACGCTCCGCGCCTACAGACAACATTTTACAGCGCGCCATTTCTCATGTCACATCAACACCCTCCTATCCTGTGGGTATGATCCGCGAATTTACACTGTGATGGCATCATTCAGAACAGCCATACCTTGAAACCCCGCACACGATGGTACCATCTTCACCAACTGTCTAGGTTCGTTCGTACCTCACCTCTACACTCAATGTCTACTAAGTCTTCTAGCTAGACCCTATTTGTCAATCCATCTACGCAAGCTCTATCTTTCGACGTTGGATCTACTCAGAATGCTCAGCGCCGTCGATCTACCCATATCTTCAACAAGCCAGTGTCCCGCAACTCTCACAAGCTCAGCAAAAGAATCGTTCCGGAAATTGATCCCAAAGACCATTCGACACAAGCATAAGCCTGAAGATGACATATCTCTGCGTCCTCTATCCGTGGCCGAATCTCCGACCATTACCCAAGCCGAAACCCACTTTCCTACCTTGACACCAAATACCCCACGAGATACACATCCTCCAGCCACATCCTTCGTCGACTTACCCGCTGAGATCTTAGAAGAAGTGGTTGGCTTTCTAGTCGGCGACCTGGGTCCAACATCAACAAGTACACCCGGGTGGAACCATGGAGCACGAAATTGGAGCACTGCAATGCGGCACCCTCGGAGGAAGCAGCTGTCCGACCTAGCCTTAGTCTCAAGATCATGGAGGTGCATGATACAGGAGAGACTGTACCGACACAGTAGGTGGAGTATCCGAAGTGTATCTGATATGTGCTAATCTCGAGCAAAGTAAGGGTCAAAGGTACAAAGGCAGAGATAGAAGAATGCGGGGACTGGTTCTTGACTCACGCCCATCTCCAACCACATGTTCGGCATATAGAGTTCTGGGTACCTGTTTGGGAAATGAGAGCGAGTACACAGCAGCCATTCTTTCCACCGAACCTTCCTCAACAGACTCACATCTGGCCAATTGCTGTAAACTCGCCGCCTAGTCCCGGAATTATTGATGATGCCAATAATCTTGCTCTGGCTTATCAACTTTCCTCACACAACGCTACGCTGGAGGAGATTTTTGCCTGTGCCCAGGGACTCTTCCCGGCGGCATGCTGCGTTACCATTGAAGGTGGCCACTGTAAGAAACCTCCAAGGATTCAGCATTTCCGACAGGCCAGTCTCGCAACAATCGCATCTTCAAGTCAAGGAAACCCATTGCTTCAACTCTCAAAAGTCCGCTACAACACCGAACGCCAAATGCCGGCCCTACCCAGGATCACTGCTCTTGTTCTCAAGGGCGCTTGGAACATCATCCGGAAAGACGCCGACTTCCACACCATTGTCCGTGCCGTCCCAAACCTTCGAGAATGGCACTGCACCTATTCTAAACCCAAGACCGAATCTTACGTCGCAATGTGCGCCATTCTTCGACATTTCCCGCCTACAATCACCCACATCAACATCTGCCTTGAAGGCCTCTACGGAAAGCAATCGTCCTTTCTAGAAAAATGGCGTAAAGTCTACCCCACCCACCATATCTGTCAGGATCTTGGCCGTATAGCGCCCCAGCTCGAAACCCTGACCTACACCGGCCGCGTCTGCGGCTGTCTCTTCTCCACCGCAGCCGAATCCGCAATAAATCACCGTGATAATTCCCGGCTTAAATCTGTCGATCTAATCGTTAAAAACTGCTGCCGCGACGCCAAAGCCTGGAACGACATCACAGGCATCCACAGCTGGCCTTTTATCTCCCTCTTCACCACCCTCGTCATCTCCGCGGTGCGCTGCTTGAAAGTCTACCCCTCGCTGAATTCCCTCCGCATCCGCTTCATCGACCTTGACTCCCCCTATCCGCTCATGAACCCGTATTTCCAGATCAAGGGGCCCAAGGTGTCGGGGATCTGGAACGAGGAGATTCTGGGGCTACTGAGGGAGGCGAGACCTGGGGCCGGGTATGAGGAGTTGGGCTTGGCGGAGGGGCTTGGCGGGGACGGCCTGGTGGATGGAAGAAGTCTCCGGTCTCGGCCGAAGAGTATCAGAGTGGAGAGTTATGCTGCCTTGGCCGAAGGTGGGGCGATGAGTTTTTGATGCGTGCATGGTTAATGCGTACGGTGGCTGGAATCGGACAAAGTATGCATATTTAGCGGGCGTTTATGGGTTTCGGGGGCGCTTGGGCATCGCGCTTTGGGAGTCTTATCGCATGGCAAAAGCGGGGGTGGTAATACCAGGCGTATAAGATATTAGGGGCTTTGTGGGAGCGGGATAGGCTGGAGGGCTTAGTCCCTTTTGCACTCTATTCTACTGCATAGGCGCTTGGGTCCATATTCACAGTGTTTTGTGGCATAGGAAAATGGGAACGGAATGGTTAGGCGGGTGATAATGGTAGCTACATAATTGTTGAGATCTTAGGGAAGGTAGATAGATAGGCTGGAGGCGATATGGGAGTTGTAATATGCGCCGCGCTGTATCGTATGTGGCGCTGTCCATGTCACATCAAGTCACCTTTAATTCCTTCACTCTTCCTTCCCCTTCCTCTCTTCGCCAACCCTATCCCTTCTCCCCCTGCCGCTTGCGCTCCAACGTCCCGCACAATAATCCCCAAGATCCAGATGTTTACGGCGAAGAACAAAAGGCTGCTGAGGAACATACCGGGGGCGAAAGTGCTGAGGCCGAGGAACTCGAGGTTGTAGGCGGCGTGGAGCCAGATGGCCTGTTTGGGGGTTAGTTTGGGGGGGGGGGGGGCGGATGTAGAGAGGGGAAAGAGGGAGGTAAATGGGGGACGCAGGTGTGGAAGGGGTAAGAGAGAACAAGTGGAGGAGAAGCCACTAAGATGGAATGAGGTTGGGGGGATAGGAAGAGTCAACTTACTTGAGAGACGACCCAAAGTGTTGCGGCTGTCACGCCAAGCCTCAGAGAGGAGGGGAGAGAGGAGTAAGGGAGGTAAAAGGGGGTGAGGATCAAGTACCAGAGAAAATACTTTGATAGGTAAGCTTGTTTCAATCACTTGTAGTAGTGGCTGAAGATACTCACCTGACTCGTGCACACCTTGTTAAACGCCACAAACGCAAACGTCTGCGCCAGCATCGCCCCAGCCAAATCCCGCTTCGCCAGTACTAGCGGGATCAATACGGCGCTGAGAGCGAGTTGCGGAATAAAAGCCAGAGACTCGAAGTGCCACTTGCTGGTTTCAGAGGGGAGGGCGGAGGAAAGATGCAGGAGTGTGTTGTAGGGGGAGAAATTGTGGCGATGGTCGATGCGGGTGAGGTGGTGGAGGTAAGTGTGGGTGAAGAACGGGGTGGAGTAGATGGTGTACATTAGGAGGTTGAGGGAGGTGAAGGTGGTGAGGGAGGTGAGGAGGAGGGTGAGGCGGGGGCGGTTGAAGAAATGGCGAATGGTCCGTGAGGAGCGAAGCAGGATTGTTTTTGCTGAGGGTTGTGGCTCTGGTGTACGTGGGTTAGGGTGTAAAGATGGCCCTTCCAAGAACCAGATTATCGAAGGCCCATAGATAAAGGGGTAGATCTTTGAATGGACCGCCAGACCCAGCAGGACTCCTGCGAGCGTTATCCGCCGGTGGGTCACTGCCCAGAGCAAAGCGACCACCAGTACGCCCAATAGTCCCTCAGAGCTACCTCGAGTGCTGATGGTAGCGACCATGGGATTCAGAAGCCAGATACTAGCAAACTTAAGGGCGCGTTCCGTGGTCACCTTACCGCCTTCAGGGGACCGCAGGACCAGAACGATGAGCCAGCCGGCAATGATATCTGAGACGGCAAAGACCGCTTTCCCAAAAGAAAACCATGCTGTGCCAGGCCAGGCGGTTGGGAGAAGAAGCCATGCTAAAAGGGGCGTATAGCGGTAGGTTTCCCGCTCGTAGGGGGAGAGGCCGCGGGAAACGTAGCGGGCGGCGTCTGTGAAGACGAAATAGTCGATGTCTGTGTATTTGAGAGGAGAGTATTTGTCTTGAAACAGGCCGTAGAAGAGGAGTACGATGCGAAGAGCTATAGCGGAAGAGAAAATGACTGGGTTGGTGAAGAAGGAGGACATTGGTAATGGCCGTTTAAAGGTTTCCATTTAAGCGGACATTGACAGTAAAAACATAAAGCAGGCTTGCATCGCGATTTCAATAGACTGGGAACATTTAAATGAAGAAAGAAAAGACGCCATATCCAATTCCACGAAACCCCATTGTATTGAGGTTGAGATCAAAACCCTACCACGCCTACCTTGCAACTCTACAGGGCTTAGCGAGCTTCGGCATCATCCATGCATTCTGACAGAGATCTGATAAACATCCCAATCTTTACAAAAGCCATGAACCCTAACAAACGACCACGCTACGATACCGCAGAGATGGAGACTTCTACACAAGCTTCGCCCTTCATGCCAATGTTCGAGGCTTTCCGCAATGAGCTGGACGAGCACCACGATCGGCGGGAGCGCATTATCAAGGCCTCCAGGGACATTACTGCTCTGAGCAAGAAGATGTGAGCATAGTATATGGGTAGCATGAAGGATTACTCACTGGAAGCTAGGATCTTCTCTTTACAACGGTACATGGCTCCAAAAGTCAGCTTTCAACTTCTCAATTGACACAATGTTTCCCGCAGCGTTCGCCAACTTCAAGCTCCTGTCCCTGACAAGGTCGCAAAAGAGAATGAACCCCGCCAAAAACAGATCAATGACCTTGTCAGATCGGTTTCTCCTGACTTGCAGGACATCAATGCGTGGCGCTACCAGCGGCAGATTTCTGGAGGCGTACAGGAATACGTGGAGGCCGTTTCCTTTCAGCATTATGTCGAGACTCAACGACTCATCACCTACGATGAAGCTCAATCAAAGATACCGGGAGGCGTGAGATTGACGGAGGATGACTACGTATTGGGGCTTTTCGATCTTGTTGGGGAGTTGATGAGGTTCGCAATTACGAGTATGGCTACCAACGGAGTGCTACCTCGTGGTTCGGCGCAACCTTCGGAGCATGAGGGCACGGACATCTTGTCGGATCTGAGGTCACTGAGAACATCTTTTGTGGCGTTGGACATTACACACGGAAATGGGGGTGGATCACCACTGAAGAGAGATTTGGACAAGAAAATGGAGATCATGAAGACTTGTGTTGAGAAGGTCGAGAATGCGGTCTATGGAATGATTATAAGGGGAAGGGAAAGACCCAAGGGATGGGTACCGGACATAGGTTCTGAGGAGAGGGGAAGAGAGCCAGTCGAGAGCTACTGAGAACATAAAATGCGGCAGCAATTAATTGCGTAATGAAGATTCTCGATAAACACATCCGAAGCGCCATGATATCTCTGTTGACATCTAGACATAAGCCATCTTCAGCCGGGTATACGCTTCGGTCATCCCAACTAGTTCTAAATCACTCCTTCGTAGGATCCTCGTTGGCGGTGAGAATCCCTTCCTTGATCAGCTCCTCCGGCTTAGGTCGGTGCTGGATCTTCTGTTCTAGACTATCGGCACGCATATGCTTTTCGAGTTTTCTTTGCTGGCCTTGTAGCGCCGGCGCTGCGGTCGAGTCGGGGAGGATGTTGCCTATTGGGAGAGGGGCAGAATCAGCAAGCTAGTTAGGGAGGTTGCCAATGGGACAAGTTCTGGGGCCAGGCTTACGTTCAATCAGCTGGTCGCGCTCTGGTCGTTTTTCCAATCCCTTCTTCAAGCTATCGGTGGCGCGCTGACGCTCTAGCTCTTGTGCCGCGGATTGGAGTGCCCTGGGGTTTCTTGTTAGTATTGGAGGCTTCCACCTATGGTTTTCAGGCAGATGTACGGAGCGGCTTTGGTATCCTTCAAGATGTTTCGATCCTTTAGATCTTTGGGGTCGGGCCTCATCTGGAGATGTTTCTCAAGCGAGTTGCGGCGCTCGACAGGAGAAATGGGACTTTCATCGACCGAGCGTGTCTGCTGTAGATCTGCCATGTTCAGCGAAGTCAGGTAACTTATGCAAATCGGATGTAAAGCTGTGGTGAGCCTGTGAAGGTGGGATTGGAGCCGCAGAGCTCAGAGCAGCCTTGTGAGCAAACAGTTCGGTCTCGAGGGCAACAAGCGGGGTCTTAGCGGATGACTGCCCGCGCCACCCCACTTATTGTAGGAGGTGTCAGTGCTACCTTAGGTAGTGTACAACTTTACGTGGACAAGATCCCCCTATAACTCGGATGATAAATACGGCTACATAGAGCACAAACACTTTGTCCAATTGCTTATTACTTTGCTCACAAACATATGACATTTGATTCCTCTTTACATTTTCCCAATGTGTTTGGTCATTGGATCACCTGATATCGCGACACGCGTAACTAGTTCCCTAAGCGCTCCCGCGTAAAGTACCTGTCCGTTACCTGTCAGGCCTAGCCTTGCACGTCGTGTCTTACCAGTTTACGGAGTACAGAGTAGTCCATGGATTATTGTCCCCAGAACTTTCCGATGCCATACAATGTGGACTTTGGAATGTGACAGCAAAATCCTAGAAGGCAAGCGAATATGGCTACGTCCCGGGAAAAAGTATCTGTTCGGAAGGACAGCAGTGCAGAAAGGAAGAAACACTGGGTTCATGATTGATGAGAAATCGGTCTCTCGCAAGCACCTGACACTATCTGTATCAGCGATCAGGCCTGGTGACGGATCGCGGGTGAACGCTCGGTCGGAGGTTACACTCAAAGACGAGGAAACTAAATTTGGTACTGAATTTGATAGTGAGCGAGTCACAGGTGCGCAGAAGATCTTGAAAAATGATGAGCATACTTTCAGGCTCGGAAAGACGGCGACTCTTTTCAGAATCAAATGGCAGCCGGTAGTCTTGTCATTTTCACTAAGCTCGAAAGAGTTGAAAGGTGGAAAAGATCCCCTAGTTGCCATACGAAATCGATTAGAAGACCTAGACATCAAAGTCGTCTTGCCGTACATCATCGAGAAAACAACCCATGTTGTTTCCAGCAAACGAAATACCGCCAAAGGTCTTCAGGCCCTGATTAATGCCAAATACATAGTTTCGAATTCTTTCGTTGACGCCCTTGTCTATGTCACCACGCCGGGAGATCTGGATGAGCCAGAGTCTCTCTCCCCACTAGAAGAGGACTTCGATGGCAGCTGGCCGGACGCCTTGCAACATGTACCACCAAAGGGTCATGAACCGAACGAGCGTCCAGTAGAGTTTTTCGCTCCGGAGAAACTACGTGGCAACGTTTTTGAGGGTTATACATTCGTCTTTTGTGACCAAACACAGTTCGAGTCACTGCAAGCTCCCATCACCAATGGAGGGGGAAAGGCACTACAGTTCGAACTCAGCCCAGGCAAAACATCCGTGGACGAGCTTGTGCGCTACGTCAAAAACGTCGCTGGCGAGAAAGGCGTCGGCGAATTCGAAGATGGAAGCGAAGGAAAAGGGGTTGTTGTTGTCAAATTTAGAAGCAAAGATTTTCCAGACTGGGCCGCAGAGCTCTGTACACAGGTGGCTCTGGCCCTCGACCAACGACTAATAGAACAGAATGAATTCATGGATGCTATATTGACAAACGATGCTAGTGTACTTAGGAGGCCGTTACTCGAGGAAGATGAAGAAGGTAAGTAAAGTCGATTGGATCTAATAATGCCAGCACTTTCACTATGGCGACTGACTACTGCGCTGGATGAGTCATAGTTTCCAGCACCAGTCGAGCCGCAATTCAATCACAGAATGCCGCACCACTAGTGGAGGCCGCTGAGCCAGCGACCTCGCAGGCTGCGCCGAGACGGGCGCGACTTCGAGGGACTGCTGTAAGCCGCTTCAAGGGGTTCGATGATGAATTTGACGATGCGCCAGCTCCTCCCCGGACGCAGAATGAAGTAGTCGAGTCGCAGATGAGCAGCCTGCCCAGTGGTCGAAGGTCCCAAAGACACGCGGTAAGTAGCTGAATTTGCCGAAGAACTGTCGAGGAACTAATTGTTGGCAGTTTTCCGCCTCTTTCGTAGACTCCCAAATGGAGGTAGACTCATACGCTCCTGAAAACGCTAACACAGAAACCCAAAACCTCAAGAAGAGATCCGCAGCGGAAATGGATGAAGAGGACGAAAAGGACCTTGTAGATCAGCTTTTACCCGCAGCAGCAGCCATGAAGCGTCGCAGAATTGAAGAAGAGGAAGAAGCGGCGCGGACTGGAAGATCTACTCAGCGGTCGTTCGGCCACATACAAGAGGAAGCTGAAGTGGAGAAGCCGAGGAAGCCCAGGAAGGAAGTAAATATCAAAGAAGTAGTACGGCAGCGACGTGAAGCAGAAGAGGATGCCGTAAGACGAGAAGAAGCGGGTCTCAGAGACGACATGGATGGTCTCGATGTGGAAGGAATGAGGAATCTCGCCGTCGTGGAAGAAATGGAGCTTCCCGACCGCGCAGTGCGACCACAACGAAAACGAGTCAACGACACCGGCAGTCGATGGGACGAGCGCTGGAATGGCCGGAAAAACTTCAAGAAATTCCGCCGACAAGGGGAAGGCACGCAAGCGCGACGCGGCCAGAGCGTCATCGTCCCGCTCGAAGAAGTCAAGAAGAAAGACTTCGGTATCGGCGAGGACTATTGGCTCGACAGCGACAAGTCGAAGAAGAGGCGGAAAGCCAAGGACCGTGCTTCGCAGTCGCAGAGCCAGCCTTTTGCCACCGCGCGCGAGGAAGAAGTTACGGATCTTGGAGGTGAAGATACCTTGGGAGATGTTGATATCGAAACCCCCGCGCAGAGTACGAATCGCTCTCAGCTTGCAAGCGGGAAAAGGCCGGCACCGGATCGTGCTGGAAGGGGTCCGGCGGCTAAGAAGCAAAAGACCTTTGCTGTTAGGGAAGTGGATAGCGAGAGCGAGGATGAGCTGCAATTCAGGTTCAAGAAGAGGCGGTAGAATTTTGGTTCTTAATTGTAGAGCATATAGCTTCTTTGGCCTGGGCATATATTTAGCTTCTAACATATCCAACACACCAACACCTCACTGCCCCATCTCCTCCCTCACCCTTATAAGTATACAAACCCCCACCCTCTACCATCTCAGCGCTTTCCCCTAGTCCTCCATCGCCCTCTCCCCCATGGCCTCCACCGCCCTCTCCAACTCCCGTATCCTCCCACCAACCCTCCTACTCACTTCCTTCCCCACTTCTCCCGCCGACTCCGCCGTCGCCTTCTCAAACGCTTCTTTCAGCTTTGCCAATTCTTCGTTTGCGGCAGCGCGGTCGTCGGCAGCGTAGACGGTTTTCTTGTCGGTTTCGTCGGAGGCGATTTCGAACTTTGGGGGGTTTGTTAGGATGGATAGGGGGAGGAGGCTGGGGGTGAGAGGATGTTTTTTTTTTGGGTGGGGGGGGAGGGAGATACTTCGTCTTTTGCGGTTGCGTACCTAGCACCAAGTCAGTACCCTGATCACTAGTTAGATGCAAAAAGAGTTACATACAGTTCCTGTATCTCATCCAGTATCTCGTCCGCATTCGTCTTACCCGCGTAGTTGCACCATGCTCCGCTGGTGAACGAGCGGGGCGCCGCAATTGGAACGGACGATTGAGAGCTTTTCGGGTAAAGATGGGGATATCTCCGAGTGGGACACCGGATGGTGAGCGCGCGAGCGCAGAGAACGGTTGTTCTGATTATCATTATGTGGAGGATTGGAAAATTCAGCGGCGCGCTGGGATGACGATGACGCAGTGGAAGGACGGCAGAAAATATTGACCGCCTGCGCTTACTCGTATAAACGGGGTTCCCGCGCAAACGGGGTTTCTGCGCACGCTAACTAAAATTATTTATATTAGTGCCATTTTTAGCACGCTAAACCCGATACTATCTGTTGCTAACCTTTCTAGGTTAGAGTGCGGAGAAACCCCGTTTGCGCGGGAACCCCGTTTATACGAGTAGGTGACAGCCGCAGGGTACCTGGATATCGAAAGACCACTTCTCCCCTCCCCTTCCTCTCCAAGTTCCCTAATCTTTTAAACCCCCCTTTCCCCGCCAAACCCATTCAAAATGTACCTCCCGGCCCTCGCCCTCCTCTCCCTCCTCGCCACTCCCCTCCTGGCCGCCGAAGTCACAACCGAGTATACAAAAACCGTCGACTGCACGCGCAAAACGACCCGCGGCGACCAAATCTCCGTGCACTACCGCGGCACGCTCGCGTCCGACGGCAGCGAGTTCGACAGCAGCTACAGCCGCAGCCAGCCGTTGACTTTCACAGTGGGGCGGGGGCAGGTGATCAAGGGCTGGGATGAGGGGCTGTTGAATATGTGTATTGGAGATCAGAGGAAGTTGACGATTCCGCCCGAGTTTGGGTATGGGGATCGGGCGATGGGGGGGAAGATTCCGGGGGGGAGTACGTTGGGTGAGTTTTTTCTTTCTTTTTTGGTTTTGTTCTTTTTGATGGGTGAAGGGATCGGGATGGCATTAGGAATGGGATGGTGGGCTAATGTGTGTGTAGTTTTTGAGACGGAGTTGATGGATATCGAGGGGGTGGACAAGAGTGAGTTATAGGGTCTTCGTGGAAGGTGGATGTTCTGGGTGGATGTGTGCTTAGTATCTGGAAGGAAGCTTATATCGGTGAAGGCAAGTGCCAGGGATAAAATAAACGCAGACATGTTCCCGAAGATCTCCCTCTCTCCATGTGCTTCCTAAGCTATTTTATCCTTCCCCGCGAAACAAAATCTATGATGCCTTACTTGCATTACCTCAAACCTACGTTCCTTCACTCTTATCTACCAACTGAAAAACCTGTCCCTATAAAAAATCCTGCGCCCTCAATGGGACTCAAAGCCCGCAGTCAAAAACAATACTTTGCCATCACATATTTTCGGCGAATTGATCTATGCTCTTACGATGTTTAAACCCCAACCAAGTCCGACGATTATCAAATATCATAGCGCAAACACCAGCTGCTCGCTCAACTAGTCGTGTCTTTTCATTTTCGAGGGATAAACCATCATGAGCGGCTGAGCGGTTTTCGCAATGAATCTGAATCTGCAGTAACTTTTCCTATGAAGAATAGAAGTGTACCGTTGTGAAACGAAGGTATCCTTTTTAGTCTGAATGATTATTGAAGAATATCGATACACTGTGTGATTATATCAGGATCAAAAGCTTTCCAGAGTATTACTGATTTCAAAACGATTGTAGTGGAGAGTTGTACCGACGGTTGGACTAGTAGAAGAGGCATTATTGTGATGTTTGACACTTCCCAAAGTCGTCAAATAATCAGATGAAAAATTTGAATTGGTTCGAACGATTTTCTCGCGAGAAATAAATTCAGAAAGCACATGTCCTTTAGAAATTCTCGCAAGTCTTTTCCATGAACCGACGTGGTTGCTGTGCATATGAGGAAAGGAGTTTACGATTGTGGCAAGATACTTGATGCTTCGAACTTGTTTGCTTCATATAGTCTCTTGTATTTATACACTCCACACTACTAATCCATCTCCTCCAACCCTCCCTCCCCTTCCTTCCCCACCTCATTCTCCCCCACCAAAACCCCAACCAAACACTCCCCCAACATCCCCTCCCAATTAACCCACGGATGCACCTCGAAAAACAACCTCTCTGCATCCCTTTCCCTCCCGGCCCCTTTCATCAACTCGCTCTCCCCACCCGGATGAAACTTCATATACGGTGTGAGGTTATACACTTTCCCCTGCCACACGCCCCAAGCATCTTTTCCTCTTCGGCCGTTGTGGTATTTGAGTAGAGAGGGTGGTACGCGGATGAGGTGCGGAGGGACGGAGGCGCCGCGGAGGTAGGTGGGGGTGGGAGGGTATTTGATGAGGTGGGCCCAGTCGAGCGGTGAGTGGCCCGGGGAAAGGAGAACTTTCTTTGAGGGACGGGAGGAGGGAGATAGGGTGGAGGTTGAGGGGGCGAGTGAGGATGGAGTGGGGGCGAGGGATCGGGATGGAGGGCCGCGGAGGTTTGAGGCTGCTGAGGGAGGCGGGCGGAGGGTTGATGATGGTTTGAGCGGGACCTTGAGGGTTGAAATGGTGGATGGTGGTCGCGAGGGCGGTGGCATGAGTGTTTGGGAGGCCGTCGCGGGTTTTCGTTTGGAGTTTGGGTTTGGGCGAGCGGGTGGAGGCATGAGAAGCCGACTAGATTGCTGCTTTTGCTGTGGTAGAGATGCAGCTATATTCTCCATAGCCGTCTCTCTTTTATCGGGAATAGCGTGTCCTTCTATGTTGGCGCTTTCATCCTCGTCAAGGGTGAAAGACGGTATCGGATCTCCATCCGTCGTCCAAGCCTGTGCTTTCGGGGTTGTTTGCGGGGATACGTTGTTTTCTTCCACATCGATACGGCTGGCAGCGGGGCTAGATAATAAGCCATGCTTCTCTGTTACGGCTTCTCCTGCATGTTGTGCATCTTTATCTCGGTCTTGTGGATTTCCAGATTGATCTTTAGTCCCTTGTTTTGGATCCTCACGACCAAGCAGACGTCTCACCAGAAGATCACGCTTGTAGACAAATAGGGACAATGAGGCAGCAATTACTCCAAGCGCAAGATATCCCATCGCCCGGTGCGTGTTTGACGGCTCGAGCCATTTGAACTATGTTAACATCGGTAAGGATCTCGCCTCGTGGAGCGCTGTGCGGGCCGACCCTCTTATAAGGCTATCCGAGGGATCCGTGCTGGTAGTGATACTTTACTGGCTGTCAGCCGCTTTTGATGATTTCTTTCCGGTTTACAGTCCACCCATTCCAGATTTCACATACAGGAAATGCATCTCTACAGCGCCTGCGGACAGACAACGGGTATGGTTTGTGAGGAGAGATCAGAATATCCATTAATCACCACTTGTTATTGATCTTTAAACAATATAGCTGCCGAACCTGTCAAACAGAAGCTAATTGCGACTCTACCTTTATACAATCCTAGACATTACCATCTGCAATGGGTTGCAGTATGGTCTTATGCATGGCCCTATTATACTTGATTGACGCAGTCGCTTTTTGCTCGAGTCAATGAAGATCTTGACTATTATGAGGAGGTTCTCCAGATATCTCAATACTTCATTACTGACAAGAAGCACAACGAGCAAAAGCTTGCTTTTCATCTTTTATGGTCTTCTACCACTTTTACTTGCTCGGCTCAAAGATTGCTTCCGCTACGATCAATCTTCTTCTAACGATATTCCATGCGATCCTGATGCCAATATTGGTGTTTCCTTACTTGGCTTGTCGTCGCCTCGATTATTGCGAAATCTTGTTCCTAGGTCGGCTCTTATTGCGCGAGTGGGTCGATTTGCAAGACAGGTCTGTTTTGTACCAATGGTCAAGAGACACAGACGAGGGTGGTCGGAACGTGCACGGATGAACCTTTGAAGACACTGCATGCCCTTACGCTCCAAGTCAGTCTCTTCTTCCAATTCCCAGGTTTTACATATCAAAAATCATCAAGAACGGAAGTTGATCTGCATCCTCTGAGACTTGGGGCATTCTTCCTTAAACTTCGACCACTTTAGTTATGAGAATGTCACACTTCGTATATATTAAACTATCCCGACAACCAGACTTGCTGCGACCAAGGGCAAGGAAAGGCAGAAATCAATGTCCACAACGATGCCGTGATCCCAAGTGCATCGGCCCAGTTGAGCTCTTATTATACGCTTGCTGGACATTCCATTGCAACTTCCCCAATTGGAGGATCCTCAGAGACCTCAACTGGCGGATCAACATCTTCAGCCGGAGCACCAACAACTAGAATATCTTCAACTGAAATCTCTCCAACTGGAGTATCTTCAATTGGAGTATCTACCCAAACCACCTCTGCAACGGGAACGTCAGCGACGAAAGTGATAGATAGGTCACCTGGCATAAGTCGTGGCGGCAAATTAGATTGGGTGTGGGCATAGGCATTGGCGCTGCTATCTTGATATCAACCGTGTTCTTCTTCTGTAGGCGTCATAGAAAGCACGTCAAAACGAGCACATAATACAGATTGAAGGTACAACCCCCAGACCAATGACCGCAAGTGTCAAGGTAGGCGAACTACACGGCGAGTCGATCAAGCCAGAGCTGGACTCTGCTTATGGTGTACACGAGCTGCGAAGTTGATAGAAATCATGCAATCCCTTGCCAAGTTGTGCATACAGTATAGAGAATATGCTACATGATGTTCAGAACAAGGATGTATGAGAAACCATTGTAGTCTAGTTCAACAGGAAGTAATAAACCATACAACATGGACTGTAGAGCAGCCTCTCTTGAGAGATTCTTCACTGATGTGGCAGGAGACGCTTGTGGCAATTAGAGCGAGGAGTACAATGATTTGAAATTAGGGAAGAATTCTAGAAATGCGCATGACGGTCAAGCGTACGAAAAAGTATTGTTTGACGGGTCTCACAATGACTTGATAATCCGAATGCCTGGAGAAGCATTTGCATGATCGATTGCTTTGTTCTGTTCACGATTTTGTACTTAACCGGTCGACGCATGAACTCGAACACTGAACATTGCCAATGGTGATGACTCGTGTGCAGCCTGCTCGGGCATCGTGTTTCTTACAGCTCTGTCTCACCAACTGGATTATGCCTGCCTCTCCAAGCTAGGTTAATCAGTCACTCACTACCTTACGGTTTTCTTGGCAGAGAAGATGCGACCACGAGTCTCGCCGTCGCTGACAGGCAGCTCATGAAGTCAAAGCAGATTCATTCTTAGACGTAATCTCGTACTTCGTACCGCATTACATAGTTGGTATGTAAGACTATCACCTTATACGATTCCTGTTGGATTTGGTTCAATCAGAATCACATCTTATGGCAAGCATCTCTTACATGAAAGCCATGTCTTATGGCTGAATGGCACTAAGAATCAAGGTGTCGAAATAAAGAAATCAATAGAATAGCTAAATAGAGGTAAGATCCCGATCTAATTGCTTGGACCTTGACTCGGTACCTTGATCAATTAAAAGAATCAACTTCACGGAACGTATACAGGTAACAGAGAGCATGCCAAGCGTCCAGCCCTGAGTAAGTAAATTCGTGATTTAGTTGCAACTTGCAATTCCAATAGTTCTACACAGTAATGCAGCCACCAATGCGGTTACCCAATCACAAACTCGCGTTGCCGAGACCCTCATCTCCAAGTCAACGACGAGGGTGAGAAAGGCAAAAGGGCCCCTTGGCCAGCAGCGACAACACTTATGCGGCCTGTCAGGCTGTCACAATCATCATGCTGATTGGTACGACTTGACCAATGGGATTATGGGCCATTGGGGGCGTCCGAACTAATCCCCCATTGAGCGTGACTGCTTGTCTAGAACTTGACAACTTCACAAGTCTAAGCGTGTGGCCGTCGAGCTGAACGGCAGCCTCTTCGATTGTTGAGCCACTACTGAATACTGTGGTATTCTACTGCCCATGTCTCGCATACCGAGTACAAGAGGGGGGCTTACTGCCATTGAATCGTTGTCAATTGTTAAGCGTTGTACTCCTTTCTGCTTTTCTCTCGAATCCCATACTCTATTATAGCTATTCATTTCTATCGCAGCAATGGCATTACAAATCTACACTCGCGACAAGACTTCCCCTCGAGGCTTCTCATGGATCTGGTTCATCCGCCTATTCCAGATTGTCATCTCTATTGTTGTTCTTGGAATCACCGCTGCAGGTGTGACGAGTTTCCATAACCTTGGCTGCAGCGCTCCCTCCAAGCTCAATTTCAATCTTGCCGTCGTACGGTTTTTCCTGACCCCCACCTACCATCTCTGTAACTCACCGTGTCTAGTCGGTCATCGCCCTCCTTGGTTTATTATACTTCTTTTTTGCCACGGGCCCACGAGAAATTCTCAGAATCCTCCCGTGGTTCATCTGGGGACAAATCTTCCTTGACGGACTGCTCCTCGTATTCTGGCTCGCAGCCTCGGCGACTTCCAGCTACAACTGCTCCGACATCTGCAATGCGTGCGGCTTTGGCTATGGCGAACTCTGGTTCGACAACCTCCTCTGCTCATGCGATGTAATTCTATACAAGCGAGACACATCTCCTGCCCCCAAGGGACTTGCGCGATCGCTCGAACCCAGACTTGTTTCGGCCCATTATGGAGGTTCTTCCATCGGCGCGAAGGTTGGCCTTGATGCTATAATGACGTGCGTAGTCCTAATCTCACTTCCTTTCATTACATACCTAATCCCTTTCCCCATCAAGAAATTTCTCCCAGATTTTTAAGTTATTCATTCTTTACCCTTCCCTACCTTCTACCAAAAGATCATCTATCCGACCTACAGACCTCTAACTTCGCCAACTCCCCATTCACACCATCCCAGAGGGCCCCCGAACGCTAACACTGCCCCAGCATCCTCTTCGCCGTAACCCTAGCCTCCACCATCTTCTGGTTCATCCGCACCCGCAACAACTCCACCGCAACGACCAGCCACCCCAACACAAACACCCACGTCGAATCTGGCGTCCCTCTCGGTACCACTCAGCCCAAGCAAGACAACTATACCCAGCAACAACCCACCTACGCCCCCGCAGCAGCCGTGCAGCCACAGCCAATATATGGTGGTCCGGAAATGCAGTCGCAGCCGGCGTATGGACAGCCAGCGCCAGAGTATCCGGTGCATGTGGGACCGACGCATTGAGAATTAATTTGTTGAAACACTGGGATATGAGTGACTCAAGCTACGATGCGATTACCTCAACTACTGTTCATGAACTCAGCGCTGAGCCCAATTTTTACTCATGTCATCACGTTAATGAAAGTACTGTGCTGTGTAAATCTGCTCATGTGATACCGTTATGTAAGGTGCTAGAGCTAATTGAATGAATCTGCTTTTCCACAACATTCAACTTTCTGAATGTGAACTCCCGTGATCTATTCAGTTATAACAAGCATGTCGATTTTTCGTTCAGCAAGAATTTCCCGAAAACCCAAATTCTCAAACTCATCAATGCCGTCTCCCCAAAACCCCCTTATCCCAAACCCCCATGAAAATCGAAACTTCACTCCCTACCTCGACATGCTTTGAAGTATCTAATCTACGAAACGAATCCCAGAAATCAGCCACACCTTATCCTACCTACCTTACCTACCTACCTACCTACCTGCCTCCAACGCCAAAAAAAACTCCACAGCCGTCAATGAACACAAGCAACGAATCACCGACCATGAAACCCGGAGAGAGAGAGCATAAACATCATAAACATCATAAACATCATAAACATTATAAACATCGTTGAACCTACTTCACTCGCTACGACCGCTTGCGAATGAGTGTACTGCTATTTATTGCATAAACGCTCCTGGAGTTTGGGAAGCGGTACAGTACGCCGGTTTCGGAGACCCTAAGAGGCTTCGATGCATGAAGCAGAATCTGAGTGATGGGTTTGCTGCGGGCCTTTGTGATTGTCGTTGATGGTTCTGTGGTGCTATTATGGAGCCGCGCACGCATAGAATTTTGGTTGTCGAGAATATTTTGGCTGGGGTAGATACTGATGGCCCGTCTACATGTTTGTCATCTGACGGGTAGCTCAACTTTGGAGGATATTTACGACCTTGAACGTTGAAGGCGGTCTTGTCGATTAGGTCCGACGAGATGTAGTTGTGGATTTTTTGGTTGTGACGAGAACATCCTCTCCTTCTATTTCTTTCCTATTCCTTTTTCTTTTCTTTTCTGCTCGTTCTTGAAATCAAAGCTGGCTCGAGAACATGGCTCCTATGTCAAGTCAGCGTCAGCGGGCTTCAGCATGGTACAGAAAGCCTTGAGAAAAAAATGTTCGATGAGCTTGGTCTTCCGCTATTTCTCGTCCCTTCGTATATACAGCCTTCCTTCGGCACCAATTTCGTGAAATCTTTTTTCCCTCCCCGTTGCAAGGGAGCCTTTTGTAGCTCTTTTTCTATGGCGTTTCACAAATTGTGCTATGGTCTTATTTTACTTCACATCTACGGGGAAGTCGTATTTCTTGCCCAGTCACCACACCTTCCACTATAATATATTCGCTATGACCCAATCCCCCTACTTAACCTTACGTCCATTTTTCATTTCCCAATAAGATGCTTGCCACTCGTATTAAAACGGTTTATCCAATAAGAAATCTTCGACAAGTAAAAACGGTTGACGAAGACGAAGACGAAAGAGCTATAATCGCTAGATAATAGCTTATAAACATATCATTCTGTGGAAGTGTGGTCTTTTTTTTCTATCCACTTTCTCACCAAGGAAAACTACTAAACCACTGTTAGCACAATTTTAAAAACGTTGCTACTTGACGTGCCTGTAATCACTACCTACTTTCCGCCTCGCATCGTCCAGAGCGTAGCATAAACCTCTGTCGTGGCCCTCGAGAATTCCCGAGCAAGCTATAAAATATACGGGATATCCCCCAACACAACCTGAGCTTCTCGGATATGTCCTGCCACTCCAACACTTTCCCGATCAGTCAACGCCTCCTTAGGTCGAATTCCAGTATTTCGTAACACCAATATTTTCCCCCGTCACCTTTTTTAAACCCAACACAGGCTTTCACCCTGGGTTACAAGAGCTTTTCACAGCACCCAACTTTTCTTCCTTCTTACAACATCTTGAAAAGACTTGAACCAAGATCCACATTGCTTCTCCACGTACGACTATTGCTTCCTCTACTTACAATCACTGCTTACACATATCTTGTTCGTCCAACATCTCTTAGAGGCTCGAGTCAAGATCCATACTGCTTCTCCACGTATCATCGATACTCCCAGATAGCTTTGTGTTCCAAGGTCGTCAAGAGACTCAAAGCAAGACCCTCGTTGCTTCTCGACATACCATCACGGCTTCACACACAATCATCTACCAATATCATCAAAGGATCCGAACCAAGACATACACTGCTTCTCCACATACCATCACCGCTTCACACACCCTTTTACTTGAGCATCTTCCCGAGACTCCAACCAAGATCCACATTGATTTCCCACATACAATCACGCCACTTACACACACCTTCTTCTTCCAACATCTCTAAGAGACTCGAACCAAGACCTACACTACTTCCCCACATACGCTCACTACTCTCACACCTTGTATCAAGATACTTATTTTCAAGACACCTTTTCTGAAAACCAGCTTTTATCGACAGCAACTCGCTGTGCAAGCACTGTCTTGATTTATCGTTCTCCGTGGTCAAGTCACACCGTACGATATGGGTTACATGAGAAGAGGAGAAGGCGCCGACCTGAAGCAGAAGCAAAAGACTGCACTTGAAGAGATCCGCCAACGCCAGAAAGAGAAGGCAGATAAGGCCGTGGCCAAGAAGAATGAAACAACTGTCAAGGTATTGCTTCATCACGTAAGATCTATATAGTCACTAAGCAAGCACAGATCGATGTACACAGAGATGAAAAGAGTGCATCCCCAGAGGACAGTGACAAGTCAACTGGAAATGCAACACAACACATGACGACGTCCGATATTTTCAAATTGAGACCGGCAAAGAGACCCATAGGCGATGTCGAAGATGGTGAGATACCGGCGGCCAAACAGGCGAAGGTACAACATTCCGCAAGTAAAGTAGAGCTCGATATAATCAACATAAGCTAACGGGAAACTCACATAGATTGGCGCCTTCAGCGACAGGGCGCTAAGGCCAAGGACTACTAGGACTCAGATCCCTACAAAACCCTCACATAAAGGGACGAAAAGGCCTACGGCCGGTCAAAAGGCCGCTCCATATAAGGGGCCTGCCAGACCGCCTGTAGACCGAAAGCCGGCTCCCTACGAAAGGATTGCCAGCCCACCTGTAGGCCCACAGACGGCTCCTGACAAGGGGACTGCCAGGCCGTCTGTAGGCCCACGGAAGATTTCGCAATTGGGGCCTACTAGCCCAAGTATAAACCCAAAGAAGCCATCAGATACGTTAACCGGAAGACCATCGATGCAGACAGGGTCTGTCAAAAGCATTGGATCTTCGAAGCCAGGGCAGGACTCGGAGGTCCTCGATCCTGGTAAATCTTTGAAGAGAAAGGCGGAAGAAGAGCCCGCTGGAGCACCAGACAGCAAAGCGCGGAAGGTACGATAACACCTCTGTTGAAGTATGGTTAAACAAAAACTGAACAAGTTGTGCAGACTGGTCCGAGCGCACTAAATGCACCTACTGAGGTGCCTGGGAAGCCGACTGACCAGAAACCGTCAGAACACGAGTCAGAAGGTGCGGAACCCTCCGATAAGAATACTTCAGGGAAGGAAAATACCCTAAAGGACAAGACTCGAGTGGAGAACGGGGAAAAGAAGCAAGCGCCTGACAGTCAATCGGACGACAAGTCATTATGCAAGAAAAGAAAGGCAGAGGACGATGCTGGGGGCCAGACAAAGAAGAAAAAGTCTGGACAGCGGCTCAAACAGGCCACGAGGCCTGGAACAGGTCCCAATTCCACCGAAGCGCCACAGAAGCCAGCTGCTCCGATCGGCTTGGACAACTTTGGCCTTGCTTGCTTCGCAAATGCGGTAGTGCAATGTCTCGACGGCATACCTGAGCTAGTCGATTTCTATCGTACCAAGGCCAAAGATACGGTGAAGACGGAGCCCAACTGCATCCTCACTGAGGCTGAGAGGAAGCAGTTTCACAGGACAAGACACAGGCAAATGCTTGCGTCCAAAAAACTTGTTAGAGATGCGTTCAACAAGGTCAAGGACTCTGTGTAAGTGAGTCTCAATGCCATGAGGCCCACGGCTAATCGAATGATAGCCAGGTTCAAGCGTATCTCGGTGAGCTCTTCGAGCGTATGCATACTGCTGCCTCATCTGAGTCGTCTGTTTCGCCCTTTGCTTTCTTACAAGCATTGGGTGTTCTCGTGAAAGACGGCGATGGAAGGCCCCTAGATGGGGAGATGCAGACAGATGCAGATGAATTCTACAATAGCTTACTTCACCGCCTTGAAACAGAGGAGATGAATAGCCGAGATTCATATAAGGATCTAACAGTAGTGCAGAATCTCCTCGGTTGCGCAACTGCGTATATAGTAAGTAATTCCAGAGGTTGGGAGCTCTTCCTCGTGCTCACTGCCTTCAAGTTTAGCTGTTCTCTCTGTGGTCACAAATGCATGAGTGTCCCGGACTCTGCCTTGTCTGTTATTATCGACATTCCTCAAGGCGCTAAAGCGACTACTTTGTCACAATGCCTTGACGCCTTCGTCAAAGGCGAAGTCATGGAAGACTACAAGTGCGAAAGCTGCGAGAAGACGGGTGGTGTCACAAGATCTAGTCGTGTACAGCACTTAGCGGAGTATGCGGTGATCAAACTGACCCGTGCGGCGGAGCGGGACGGGTTGAAGGCAAAGATTTCCACGAGCATACCAATCCCAACAAGTGAGTTGGACTTGGCGCCATGGTTTGCCTACCCAGACACTGGGAACGGACACCGCTACGAGGTTTTTGGGGTGGTAGAACACATTGGCAACTCGTAGGCTCAACCCTGCAATCCTAGCTTTGCACTTCTCGATGACTGACGGAGAGATGTAGATTAAAGAGTGGCCATTGGTTGGCATGCAGAAAGATTGACGGAGAGTGGTGGCGCTGCAGCGACAACAATGTTTCGTGCCTAACGTCAGAAGAAGACATGGCCAAGAATCAGCTGGGATGCCTCTTCTTCCTCAAGAAAGTGGGATAGGCTCACCGGCTTCGACCGCAGTGAATAGTGATTTTTGGCGTTAATATACAGCCCCCCAAGGCTTTGTCTTTTCATTATGACAGCAGTTTGCTACTTGGGAGCCTCGCCGCTTACCATCTCAACAGTATCTTATTTTGACTAATCCTTGTGCACGTCCTGGCTGGGTTGTTTGAAGGGAAGAGGGTGGGGCGGACTGCTTCTGAGGAGATGGCGAGTGAAAGTGGAGATATGAAGGACCTGATGGAGGTGTAACCTGCCAGTTTGAAGAACGAGTTGACGATTTACAAGAAAACATCGAAGGGTATCCTAGCTGCTGGGGCGTTTCACGAACAAATGCGACCTCGAAGGCAATTCGAGCAACAGATCCGGCCGAGTCAAGGATGATAAGCCAGGAGGATGAGGATGCGACATCCAATGGACGAAAGTGTCAAGAACTAGAAGAACACAGGCTTTGCTCGGAATAACCTTTTCATTGTATAAGTTTGTTCTGCATATCATAGCATTGTGATTTTTGGGAGTTGGAGGGGTACCTTAGCGCTTGAATATTTATATCATGGAATCACGTGAAACCGTGATACACCACTTTCACGTCGCGTCTCCTATCATTGAACTAATCCATGTTGTACTTTGAACATCATCAACCCTTGGACCTAATGCATGCATGGACCCAATCCTCGAGGGTCTCAATGCGGCGCAGTACACGGCGGTTACTTCACCCTCTACAGTACTGCAGATACTTGCACCTCCAGGCTCTGGCAAGACCAAAACATTGGCGTCGCGTGTTGCCTATCTACTCTCCCATCACGGCTACAAGCCGTGGAATATACTATGCCTTACGTTCACGATTAAGAGTGCGCGGGAGATGAAGGAGAGAGTTGCGAAACTAATTGGCGATGGCATGGAGGCAAGACTAATCCTGGGCACTTTCCACTCGGTTTGTCGACGATACCTCGTTTCCTATGGCCACCTCATTGGCATTCGCAAGGGGTTTGGCATTGCAGACAGCTCTGATACAGCAAGTATTATCAAAAGGATAATAAAACGATTGAATCTCAACATTGAGCCTAGGAAAGCTCAATCACGAATATCCTGTTCGAAGTCGCGGGGCATCGGTCATGCAGAGTTAGCCCAACAAGAGGCGAAGAAGAAAAATGTGGACCATGAGGAATTCGCACGAGTCTTTGAAGCATATGAGGACCAATTAGAGAAGTCGAATCTTCTCGACTACGACGACCTTCTTTTAAGGTGTGTTGACCTTCTCCGGCAACACCCAACGTGCGTTTCGAACGTAGAAGTGGTATTGATTGACGAGTTCCAAGACACCAACCTAGTTCAGTTTGATTTAATGAGGCTTTTCGCAGCCAAGAAAAAAAGTGTCACAACCGTTGGCGATCCAGATCAGAGTATCTATGGATGGCGTTCAGCAGAAATCAAAAACCTAAAGAGAATGCAAAATCAATATCCAGACACATTGGTCATAAACCTTGAAGACAATTATCGATCCTCCGGCGCCATAATACTCGCAGCCCGGGAAGTCATAGAGCAGGACGAGTCTCGGGTTTCGCGGCCCCTGTTGCCTACCCATTGTCCTGGTACGGTTCCTGTCCTCCGAAGATTACTATCGGCAGAGACCGAGGCGTCGTGGATTATCTCGGAGATTGTAAGATCAATTGGTATGAGTGGCGGTCTGCTTGCGTACTCTGACTTTGCTATACTTCTTCGGTCTGCATCGCTCTCACGAACCATAGAATCAGCGATGGGAAAAGCTGGCCTTCCATACCGTATGGTAGGTGGTCAGAGGTTCTTTGATCGGATTGAGATTAAAATACTTTTGGATTATCTAAGAGTTGTCAGTCAGCCGGAAAACAATGACGCGCTTGTTCGGATAATCAACGTGCCTCCTCGAGGCCTTGGAGCAACAACTGTAAAGGCATTGCTCGAGGAAGCAGAAGCGAAAGGAAGGTCACTTTGGACCCTCGCAAGAGATGCGATCCAAGGACATACAATACCAAAGACCAGAATGTCAAAAACAGCCGAGCAAAGATTAAGCTCCCTTATAAATATCATTCTCACAGCACGGCGGAAGATGTTGGAAACAACGACTCGTTTCTCTCCGGAAGAGCTTCTCAAATATATCATCAAAAAGCTTGAGTTGAAAGCATATTTGGAAAAAGCTCATGAGAACGATCATGAAGCTCGATGGGCAAATGTGGAAGAGTTGCTTGCTCAGGCATCAGACAATGCTATAACCGTTGATGAAAGCGTGGATTTTGGGGGCGGCGAAGAGTTGCTACCGCGCATTGAAGGCTTAGAACAGACACAAGGCAATGTGGCGGAAGAGACATTATCAAAATTCCTAGCTAATGTGGCCCTCGCGACAGAACTGCAGCGAGAAGACGATTTAACAGAGGGCGAGACATCCAACGCTCGTATCATAATCTCCACAATTCACGCAGCCAAAGGGCTTGAATGGCCTGTGGTTTTTATTCCGTCTGCATATGAGGGTTCTTTGCCGCACTCGAGAGCAGAGGATACGAACGAAGAGCGGAGGCTTCTCTATGTTGCGATGACACGAGCACAGGCTCTCCTCTACATGAGTTGCCCTACTAGAAATTCGCAGAGAGGTAAGGACCGCCTGGCTCCTGTTTTCGGGTTCAAGTGCAGTACTTATATATATCTTAGAGGAAACAACACTCTCACAATTCCTATCCTCCAAAAATGTTTCCAAATATCTTGTCAACAAGGGGCCTACGTTAGATCTCAGCACAGTGGACGATATTGCCAGGATTCTGCGCCGTGATTGCCCCAGGGAGGATTATATACTTGAGTGTTGTCGTACGTTACCAAATACTCACGACAACCTGTGGCCATTAGATGGAACCGAGGATCCAGAGGCGCTGCAGGCGAGATGGAATAGATGGAATGGAGATGCTGGCGCCACATCCAAAATACCCATGTCCAAGCGGCGCAAGATCTCACACGAGGCAGACGAAAAGCTGTCCATCAACCACACTCGCTCCAAGGGCATTGCCATCATCAATACCGTGTGCTCTATCGGCAGTACAACAACGATGCAGAACAGCTCGCGCTTCACGCTCCACACAGAAAGTGGCTTCATTTCCGCAGCTGCACAATTACAAGAGGATGTGCAAGAACGTCAAAAGAACCAAGTAATAAAGATAACGTCGAAAGGGAAGAAGGGAAGTTTAGTTTCTGCTGAAGTTGGAAGAACGCCATTGGCTCCTGGTGATTGCTTGAAAGCTAGTTATCACACAAGCAGTCAAGGCAGCCTCATAAACTTCTTTGGCAAGGAAACGAGCGATCGTACGCCGCAAGGCGCTACCACAAAATCGGGAACCGTTGCTGTCTTGGAAATCATGGGAGGTGGTGGCGACCCTATAGAGCACCATGGTGATCGGGAACTGCCTGAACAGGGTACAACTTTGAGAGCGCGAGCAGCAGGACCATCTGAAAATATCCGTGATGCAGCTTCTTCAAGGAGGCCTCTTGCATCTATACCTTCTGCGCTTGGGAACCACAAACTACGACCGACAAATAAAATAGGCCGACCTTGCCTTCCCACCACCAACAATGATCAACCTTCCAAACCCTATGTATTCCTCTCGAGTTCACCTCCGCCCCTAGAGATTGTGGTCGAAAAAGCAGAAGCAAAAAACGAGGATCATTTGCATAGCATGGCCATCACCGGTAAAGCACAACTCAACGTGCAAATGGAGAACAAGAACAACCATGTCCGTCCAGCTGCGACATTCCATACGACAAGTGTTGCACAGGTACAGGCTGCGCCAAACATTCACAAGAAGACGCTCGGGGTTCGCAGAAGTATGACAGGCTGGCCGAACCGAGCAAGGAAAGGCTTCTCGGTCCCCAGCAAAGCCGATGATAAAACATAAGGTATAGTATTTGCTCTGTGGAATAACGCCTCTCGAGGCTGTACATCCAAGTGCAGGACACAACCTCCCAATCGATATCCACAGCGAAGAACTGTCCGGGTGGAGCTGATCAGGAGGTCACCATACTAATAGAGGGCACGACACCACGGGTAGGGTGATTTGGATGTTACTCTGACAAAGTGAGGTGGCAAAAAAGGCTGGCGATGGACCCGAGGGTCTGATAACGGGTCAATTGGACCGTTTTTGTCATCAACAGAGGTTGGCATGCATAAACGGGAGCAGCACGTCAGGGCTGTGAGTTATCAGAATCTTGGTTGGGGGAGTACCGTTGTATTTTCCAATGATCGTCCTGTCTTTTCAAGTGGCAATTCTGCAGAGTTCTCACTTCTGCTGTCCGAGAAGGGGGCAGTGTTTTCTCAGCCTCATATTTTCACTGTGAGTTTGAAGTCTACCAGCTCCAGTCAAAGCACTCAAGCGGCCAGTGTGTTTCTGAACTCGGCTTTTGAAAGAGCTTCTTGACATCTAATGCATTATCGGCGTTACTCGTTCTCAATGCTCGGGTTCTTGCAGGGGAAGGGTGTAGCAGGCATACTTGGTCGTTACCCGCATCCTGCAATTCTTGTGTTCAGCATAGAGCTGCGGACATACACGCGGTGGTTCAAGGGATCTTGCCAACGACAGTCTGTCATGCGACGCTTCAAAGAGATGTTTGGCAAAACATTAGGTTGAAACAAACGTCGAGTCATGCACCAGTATCGGCCGGTGGGCTCCAATGACGATATCAGAATGCTAACCCCCAAATAAAAGCTGTACATGAAGACATTGACCTACAAATATGCCTGCAACTCGAGCAATGAATTGTCCTCGCAAACGCTCCTCCCTCAAAGGTCCATAAACTTCTGTGCTGTAAGATAACTGTTCGCCCTTGAGGTGCCAAGTCGAGGGAGCCTTGCCTCGTTACCGAGTACGCCTAGCTGAATTGAGTCTTAGCGCCCACAGCCGACGAGGACTTCAGCTTTCGCTCGTTTCGTCTGTCGTCTTGCTCTTTTTTCCACTTTCCACTCAGCAGCCTCGCGCTACAAGCCGGGGAATGGGCAGTGCACTCACGACATACCTCATTGCGCTCGATCTCTCGCCGCGTTAGCCTCACGATTGCTGGCGCTGAAGTGGCTCAACTGAACGTTGTGGCTATGGGGTGGAGTCCAGTTCAAACCCGTGGGGGGTATGAGTCGTTACCCCAAGCGCTGCAGCCTTAGGAAAAAGGAGGATTCCTGGTCTGGTTGTATTCGTATGCCAATTGACGCCGATGACTAGCACAGTCCAGGCTGTAGGAACGTTATCTGCGCCAATCGTCATCCTTTCAACTAATCATAAGCCTCAATTCAGGCGCTGCCTGTTGGTGTGCCTTGCATGGCGCAACCCGCAGCGCGATACACATTCGTCACTGATGAATGTTGAGCATTCTAGGGCCATCTTTTTGAGAGTCAGACTTAACATATGACTCTTACCCCCGACCAAACGGCTGTTCTTTCTCATTCTTTTCAGTGACCGGTTTCAGACGCTAAGGGTTCTGCCTGCGCTAATGCCATATTGGGACCTGTAGCCTTGACAGTCAGGGCATCTGACAAGCTCTGATACTTAGGCAGACATTTGGCAGTGCTCGAAGATATTGCTCATACTCGTATACAGTTGTATACTTAAGGCGTGCAGCTCTCTATTCTTTTCTTTTCTGTATCAGTCCAATCGTCTTATTATCCGTCTATCAAGCATATCATTAAACCAATTCCGCTTTCCATAAAAACCTTTCGTCTCTACAGTCATTCAAGCCTAGGATATCTACAACCACCCACTGTCTTGGTCAAACGTCTCTCAAGACACACTATCATCACCTTTATCCACTCATACCTATTCCAATCACCTAGCCTTTACCATCACATCGATTGGTTCCACTGCGCCTCTACCCTTGTTTCTAGGTCTTCAAATTCCCACAATAACACCATCATCCTCAACCACAATGCCTTCCAACAGCTACAATAACAGCTACTCGAACTCTGGCTCGAGGTCAAGCTCTGCATACGTCAATCCTTTGCCCAAGTCATCATCATACGGTATATCTTCAATGAGTGATCCTTTACAGATTTCTCATCCTAACACTCAGGCAGAATCAAAATACACCAGTGCCTCCGGCTCTAAATCATCACACAAGCCGATTGTTGTGCACAACTACAACTCATCCTCACAAGATTCCTGCCGGCGGACGAAAGACAAGGACTCCGGATACTACTCATGATCTCAGCCACCGAGTCCTACAATTGGCGACGGTTCCTCGTGTACGATATCTAGGTGTTAGGTTTGCAGGATAGGGTTTCTGTCGGTTGGGCACGGCGTCATCGGCATGATTTGGCTATAAACACAGGTTTCAGGATACCTTGGCATCTGCAAGCCTCTGCTATTTCTGCATTTGCAAGCTTCTCTTTTGTTTGCATTAGGGCATTAGACAGTGTCCTTGCGGATCAAATTGGCATTTGGGCGCGCGTGGGGCTCTTTGGTTATCGGTTAGACTTTCGTCAGAAGGATAGCGGGCTAGCGTAGGCGCTTTGGAAACATCAGAATAAATTTCTTTTCTTCATTCTAAGTAAGACGGAACAATCCCTCGATCATGATTCGTCGTTCCTCAAGGCCACAGTTTATATTTGAAACATCTTGGCTTCGATCAAGAGAGTCCTGATACGGCTCTACATTTTTAGAAGCACCCAATTCAGGATACGAAAAGCCGCTTCGGGGGCCATAATGAGACGATTCCCTCATAACATCCATCCTCTGAGCTGTACAAAGGTGAAGCAGCCAAGTCGCCAAAAAGACCAGCTGCAAATGGGTCCAGTCAACCAACAGCGACCTGTCGCACACCTGGAGGCTCCCAATCTGATTGACTACATAGAGGATTTAGTACTGTAGGGTATGTACTGTACCTCGGAAGGATTCTGGTTGCCGGCAACCAAAGAGGCTGTACTCCGACCGGCAGGCTTTCTTCGCGGATGTTGGATAAAGGGTCAGAACGGCAGACTGTGGCGATGTGATGTTGCAACCTATGTACTTACCTTACCTATTGCCATGCTTTGAGGAACGTGACATGACACGTGCATGATGTCCGAACACAATCACATATAAAACGATAGAGCAGTCTGTGGTACCTGTATACTTACTCCCCTTTCATGCTTTCTCGCCGACAAGCTTTTGGATGCGTCTCGGCAGTTGGGGGGCTTGGCAGACGCTCTTCCATTTTCCCGAAATGAATCGAATCCATCCGGCGTAGATGATCCACGCCGGGGGTTAAGTCCGGGGGTTGAATCCGGGGTAAGGAAGAACATCTTGGGAGTTGTGGATGCATGCTTAATCTTGTACCAGGTCAAAGATAAGAGGGTTGAACACCAAGTCGGTGATTGTTGACGCAGGGTCGATTGAATTACACTGCTGTGTTCACTTGTACTTTGCATGGTTATTATTCTACAGTATCTACGAGACTGACAAAGTTACATAGGTGCTTGAAGCCGTTGCTTGTGGAATAAGGTAAGGTAGAGTAGAGTGTCCGGAACCAGTCGAATTTCCAATATGGCATCATCGATTGGATCAGCCGACCTCGGCAGTCAGTCACGGATACAGCCGACCTCCAATAGTTCGACAGGTCTGAGTACATGGCATTTACCGGTTCTTCCCTTGTGATAGTTCAGCAAGCAGATGCAACTCATCAATGTGCAATCTTTCTGGATTCCAGCATACATCGTGTCGCATAACGCGCACTGTTGCTCTCAACATCTGCGTATGAGGTACATGTGAAGTGGAGGTGAAGGACCCGAGTGAACGGTTCCACAGCACGAAAGGCGCATGGGAGATCTGGACACCTCACCACACCACGCACGACACACACGCACCATTACCAAGCATGGGGGCACACGCCTAGACCACCGACTAGATCGCTGACTAAACATGCCGGTGTCGATCAGATCCGGTGCGCCATTGGACAATGAATGAATCAATGAATGAACGGATGGATGAATGATGAGGTGGTGAACAATCATCCCTGCTGTCCATCCATCCCTCTAATCCGCTTTGATCCGCCGATTCCTGATCCAATGACAATCAATGGCCATTGAGTCGTCGGATTCACCTACCCGGTGCTGGACTGAAGTGGACTCGTACTGAAGTACTACAGTGCTCGACTATTCCATGTTTCCACTGCTCCACTGCTCCACCGCTCCACCGCTCATCATGTCACTGGATCGCTTCATTACTCACCATGTTCCTCCCTTCATTTCCCCGCATATCCATCCCCCGTTCGTTCGTTCCCTTCAACCTTTCTTCCCATACTTAACTACCTCGTAATCTCCTCCCTTTCATCAAACCTCAACAAAAACCTATTGCTGTCCGTTAACCGACTTCCTTCCATCAAACTTCCGAGTCCAATCCTCGTGACCCACTGACCACACACGAAATGTCCGCCGGCCCGAACCTCGAGTATTCCGTCCACAATGGCGGTGCCAATGGGCTCAACAAAGAGTACAGCTCCGGTGCCGACATGAGCAACCACGGCGTCCAGCGCGAAATGACCCACGAGGAGCACCAGACCGCCCAAGCAGCCGCCCGGTTCGGCTATGGCCCTCTCGCTCACACCCAAACCGACGGCTCCGCGCGCCTGCCAGCCTTTGGCGGAGAGTTCCAGCCTGGTACTTACCGTCAGGTCAAGGACCGTAAGCTTGCCAATCCGGCGCCGTTGGGACTAAGTGCTTTTGCCCTCACGACGTTTGTGCTGAGTTTGATTAACATGAGGACGAGGGGGGTTGCGGAGCCGAATATTGTGGTGGCTATCGCCTTTGGGTATGGTGGCTTGATTCAATTGCTTGCGGGCATGTGGTAAGTTTGGAGATGCTGTTGTACTTGAGCGACTTTTCTTTTCACCCCATATGTGATGCTGATCACCTTTTTCAACAGGGAAATGGCCGTCGGAAACACCTTTGGTGCCACTGCTCTCTCCTCGTATGGTGGTTTCTGGATCGCTTTCGGCATCATCCTCACCCCCGGCGGTTTCCAAATCGCCTCCACCCTCGAAGGCAGCAAAGGCGGCCCGGCTACATTCTACGACTCCTTTGGCTTCTTCCTGATGGTATTTCCCTGCCCCACCATCCCAAGCTCTTTTCCACTAATGCAACTCTTACAGGGCTGGTTCATCTTCACCACCATCCTTTTGGTCGCCACGCTCCGCTCCACCGTCGCATTCTTCACCCTCTTCTTCACTCTGGACATGGCGTTCCTCCTCCTCGGCATCGGATACCTGCACCGTAATTCCAAGGGCGCGCCAAATCCGCCGATTATCAAGGCGGGAGGGTTTTTCGGGCTGCTGGCGGCGTTTACGGCTTGGTATAACGCGTTGGCTGGTATTCTTGACGATTCCAACAGGTGAGCCTTTGTTTTTAGCATTCTAATCATTCACATGTACTGATTTTCTTCCCAACAGCTTCTTTATCATCCCCGTCGCCCACTTCCCCTGGTCCGTCACTGGCATGGAAAAGCGCGGCAAGCAGAACAAAGCCACCGTCTGATTTGTCGCCTCTAATAAACCATTGGAAAATTATTACCTTTTAAATGCTTTGTTACAGCTGGGGGATGTCAGAGCGATAATCATTAAAACGCTCTGGAGTCTTTCGGACGGATGAAGAAATGTTGTTGTTTGTGCAAGTCCAAGCAACCCTTGCATAGCCAATCTAACTGAAACTTTTTGAGCCTCATTTGATGTGAGGCACAGCGCAAAACACGTGGGATTGCGCAACCAACAACCTGAAGCATGCACCGTCCACTTTTTACATATTATTCTTATTCCATTTCCTTCCAAACCCAACCACCATGTCAACCTCAACCCCCTTCCCACCACCCACCACCCCTATCTATGTAAACCCCCAACTACCCACACGCACTCCAACCCATCATCCCGATCGACCCACTCTACCCTCCAACCTGCCCCGACCCCAACGCCCTCTTTAATCTTCACAAATAATACCTACTTACTCCGCAGAAGCCTACAGACCACACCAACCACGCTACAACTACTCCCCCTCTATCTAGTAACCATCCAATCCCATCCCATCTCTGGTCACCAACCACAACCCAACCCCAACCCCAACCACCCCCTTCCCCAGCCAAAGAACAAAGCATCTCAACTCCGCATGGATTTCGTAGCTATGACAACTCACTCACCTATTCACCCACGCACTCACCCACTCACTCACTCACTCACTCACCTACCCACACTCACTCACCCACTCGCACCTACCCACACTCACTCACTCACCCACCCACTCCTACTCCCACTCCCACTCCCACTCCCACTCCCACTCCCACCCACTCACCCACTCCCATCCTCTCAAACATAAACACATCGATAGCAACACACTACACCGCAGAACACCGAGTACCGAGCACAGAACTCAGCAATAGCAATGGCGATGTGTGGACTAGTCAGTCAGTCAGTCCGTCAGTCAGTCAGTCAGTCAGCCAGTCAGTCAGTCAGTCACTCAGCCAGCCAGTCAGTCCGTCAGCCAGCCAGTCAGTCAGTCAGCCAGTCAGTCAGTCAGTCAGTCAGTCAGTCGGCAGGGGTGCTGTGGATAGAGGTGCTGTGGATAGAGGTGCTATAGATAGATAGATATGTAGATACATACATACATAGATATAGTAGTCAAAGGTTTTTTTGCCAAGCGCGAGAGTCCCAGGGGGGGATGAGGGGTTCTTGGCGGTGGGTGGGTGAATGGGTGTATGCCTGCCTCTCTCCCCTCCCCCCCGTGTCCACCCCGTGTCCACCCATCCAAACACCCGATTCTCCCCCCCCCCCCCAGCTTCCTCAAGAGTGTGTGAGACTCGAGTCCAGAAAACCTCGAGGGTTTGAGAATGAGAATGAGAACAAGATCGGATTGGGATTGGGATTGGGATTGGAATTGGGATTAAATGGGGTTTCGAAGAAAAAAAGAGCTATGAATGAACGAAGAAGAAGAAGAAGAAGAAGAAGAAGAAGAAGAAGAAAAACAGACAACGAGAACAAAACGCGGATCCCACAAATCGCAACTCCCTCCCTCTCCCCCTCTCTCCCTCTCCCCCTCTCTCCCCCTCTCCCCCTCCCCGCCTCCTCCTTTCTTCCCGGCATGCGCTTCTCTTTCTCTTTCTCTTTCTCTGATACATCACTCTCATGCTTTCTAACCCCCCCTCAACCGGAAACGACCGGATCGAAAAAAAGGACGATTGGGGTCTTTGCTTTAAAGAGAGATGTGAAAAAACATTCTGGTTTTGAGTGTTTTCGAACAGAGGAAGGTGGTGGGGGGGGGGGGGAGAATAAGAACGAGAATGAGAATGAGAGCGGTGGAGTGGGAGATGTGGTATGACAGCTGTGGGAGGTTCAAAGGGTTGGAGGTATGGTTGGGCTTTGAGTTGGGGTTGCAGAGGGGTGAAGGTATCGTTAGGCTCTGGACAGGGGTGATGGACTGGGTCAATCAGATCGTAGGGTGTGCTTCGGCCTTACATGTACTTATAACATCCTTATTGGCATCCCACTCACACTACCCATTGCACAAGCAATATTTGCAAAGATTGTGATTAGCTAAACACACCACGTATTCCTAATGTTACATACAATATCTGGAATCCGCGTGGTGTGCTGGAATAAGAAGCCAGGGTATCTCTTGTGAACAAACGAAGAGACATATCTGTGTGTGTAAAAGCCAGACAGCCGGAGCTGAGCAACTGGTAGTAGAGAAAAAGTAGATCCTCCTCGCAATCGCAGAAAATGGATCCACCCACATTATCCTGGAGGACTCTGTCGAAGATCTTACTGCGCTCACAATATGTTGGATATTTGACAATATCCAACCGACAAGCCAGAAACTTCCTGGCAAGTAAGTGTATGGTGCTTTTGGTATCCCCTCCCTTCCATGTTGCTTCAATCTTTGGGAAACGCTCAAGTAAAACCGCTTGATGTGCTGGAAGAGACCAGAGGACACGATAACGCTAGCAATGCAGGATCCGCTGATGCAATGGAAATAGACACAAGATCTTGATACATGAGAGATATGGCTATGCGAAACGCTGGGTTGAGCGTTCGTTATGCCGACCTGTCGATGAAATGGAGTAGAAGGGATAGCTGTTTAGTCAACCCATCACCCATAATCCATAAAGACAGATAGAGATTATGTGCCTCGGATGTTCGCCGGTTGTAGCTACTGCATCGGTGCCAGGGAACGTATTGGAGGCAAAAAGTATTGTGTATTGTAACGTAGCGACGACTGACTTTCCATGCTTTGCGGCGTGGCTGGGCGATTATGGTTCCCCATGACCGGATTATTGTAGCTGCCAGAATACTCCAGGTTGGTTGGAGTAATGGGAGGAGTCAAAGTATTATTCGGCGCAATCCATGGGTACTGCTGCTTGGTCGGCGTGACTGGCACGTTGTGAGCTGGAGCCTTGCCAAAACTTGCCATGGTGTTCTGAGTTGGCGGCGTCGGTGGTGCGTAGGAGCCTCTAGCGATAGAAGCCTGTCTAGCAAGGAAGGTTTCGAGGGTGATGGCCACTCGTGAGAGATGAGCCGTCGAATACTTGCGGGACAAGACCTTGGAAGGCCCATGCAACTGCTGGGATAAGGTGACTAGGGTGTGTGGTTCATATTTGGACGTCCAGTCGTTAGTCTGAGCCTGAGGTCGGTTAAGGATACATCGGGCCAGAGCCAGAGATGCGCGAGCCATGTCCGAAGAACGTTTGGAAATGAAGTCCTTATGGAACATTGCAATCTCCGAGATGTAGCATGCCATGTGCTCGACTTCCGGATCGTAGGCTAATCCATCAAGAGCCAGCTGTAAGAAGCTATCAATAGTAGGATGGCCGACCACCCATCCAAGAGTCTGCAGTACGTGCCATTCCATCTGAGTGAACATGTCATCGTCATAAAGGGAACAACACATGCACTTGAGCTCCTTGATCGTAGGCACACGCTCCTTGCGGTCTCCGTACTTTGCAGCAATGAGTAACGCAGAACACCCAACGAGCTGGTAGTGTCGCTTGTAGACAATGCGTTTGGAGCAGTAGCGATCAAGGAGGTTGACTGCGAGGAAAAGAGTTTCTGGTAGGAGCCCGAAAGCAGTATGAGCTTCAATTAAGAAGTCAAGTAGGTACGGACGCATGAACCACTGGATCTCTGTTTGAATCTCGATCGACGCAACATCGGGTAGTGTTTTCAGCTATAAGAGAAGTCAGCGTGTGCAGTGTTCATGTAGATTAAGGCGCTGGACCTCCATGCTTTCCATGGCCTCTAGAATCTCCTGACAATACTCGGCACTGGCTAGTTGTGACAATTCCTCGGCAATAGCGAGCTGTGTTTGATGCTTGACATGTCTTTCACGCTCGCGGAGAGACTCTCGATACGATTGCCCGCGCTCATCGTGTGGTTCCACGAAGTAGCTATCACAAGCTCCGTGGAAATATGCCATAGCTGCAGTAGCTTCTTGTTGACGATTGATGTTGCGTTGATGCTGTCGGTGAGCTGTTTCGGTCCAGATATCTGCGGTCCCTTGATCGAAGTCTGCTTTTATTTCAGCGAACGATCTCTTTTGAACCATTTGTGTCGAGTTGTATGTGCTGTTTCGATAGTCGGCGACTGTAAAACGGTTTTCTAGAGGCCCGGGTTGTGAAATATCAACACTATCAAGAGAGTGACTGTGGTGAGAAAACTAGAAATTAAGGATCGTAGTAGTAGGGACAGAAAGACGGCCAAGTTAGACGGCTTTCGCAGAGCGGTACGTGAGATTTAATATATCTAGTGAAGGCTGCCTCCTGTTAGCCCTTAGTACAGCGAGGAGTCGATAGGAATGAAATCCACTTGCCTTAGAACTAGACTGTACTGGAGTCCCTTGCAATGTTACTGTGGAATGGTTTGCCGAGAGATAACCTTAACGATAGCGGAAGGAGAGAACGAGCTAACGCCTCCACTCTCCGAAGATCGAGAATGTGAAGCCACAAGTAGACCACGAGCTCTATGTAAGGAGGCATCGTTAGGACTTGTTATAAAAGGAGCAGTTCGACCTACCCTGAATAGACCCGACGACACTCGTGATATCAAGATTGGACAGTGGGATGACTAGACAGTACACAATAATTAGCAAAATGCTAGATAGCTATAGATCCTACAATGCAGAAATATCATAGAGGTCCTAACGCGAGTATTGGTACGCGTTGCACTCGCGTTGTGTGGTCTATCACAGTCGTTTAGGCTGCGACTCTTCATGCACAAGAATTGTATGGTTTGGCTTGGTCTTGTAAAGAAAAGAGAGCTGTAGGAAGGTAAACCTTGGCTTTGGCTCAAATGGTTGATGCGTTACAACTGCTTGATTGATGTGAGCCTGGGTTGTGATCGGATGAAAATTGGAATGTCTGAAAATATCTGATATAGTGGATGAAGTTCGTGGTGGTCGAATTAAGGTAGGTTTGGTCAAGCACAATAGGATGAATTTTGAGACGGCTTATTGACGGATCGTGTACTTGCGGTCACCTAGCCAAAAGAAGCCATTGAAAAGTAGACGGTGGCATCTCATTCCAAAGTGAACAGACCATAGTTCGGGACCGGATTGTGTAATGACTCAGATGGACTTCCGTAAAAGGGTAGACCCTCAACCCCCTTGGAGATCTCGACGAGGAATGAAGAACAGATAGAATTATACCTACAAGACGAAACCCCCTACTTTAATACTTCACTAGACTTATGTCCCATGAGCCCAGTGTACATGAAGTGAATGTCGAGGGCGTCCAGACGGCTCCTTTCCGAGAGAGCTGAACAGTGTGGGGAAATGAACCAATCGATCGAGTACACAGCGAGATCACCGTGAATTGTGAGGGGCGTAGATACAGGGAGGATGGAAGGAGGAGGAGGACGATGAAGAGGAGGGATGGCTCGCTGCCGTGAGTCGAAGGGATGTCAATTGTCGAAGGATTTGAGGTCTGACACCTGCACGGCAGGAGGTTGAAGAGGTAGGTTGGAAGTGTCTAGAACGACATCTGACACATTCAACAATCCCTGAGCACACTCTGAACCTCTGTGTGACTGGCAGAGGAGAGAGAGGCAGAAGTGTTAGGGAGGGGAGGGGGATAGTGGGAAGGAGAAGCAAGCAATGCCTTCCACAACTTGAGGAGAAGAAGGTTGAGGCTGGCACTCCATACAAGATTTGAAGGCCGAAATGTGACAGGGATACGCGAATGGGTTTAGCGTCCTGTCGGCTTTTCAGCCAATCCGCTTTGTGGGATTCTTAGCGTCATGGTACCCTTACGGAGTACGGAGTTAGAGAGTTGGAGACAAAACCTTCAATAATTGGTCGCGTTTCTTCTGTTCTCAATTTCAACACGCTCATACGATGATGCTAACCACGGTTCACCACAAACCTTTGATCGTTTATCACGCACCTTTTCTTCAACGCTGTCTTCTCAAAACACCATCTCTCTATTTCCCTGAGCACACGAGCTACTGAATGGTCCTCACTTCACCGCAGCCAACTCGTCTCATCTCACACGATCTGGTGTTACAACTTACAGGCCCCTACGGCTTAGGTGCCGCAGGCTATGCGCGACCTATTACCATGCAGCTCCGAGAGTTACGACATGATCTTCAATCGCGTTCCTATGTACTGGCCCTAGCAAGAGGCGGCTCTCGAATCATCTTTCGACGCTCACTATTCGCCCGTGGATTGTCCCCATCTCGCCTATGCATAATAGGATCCTGCTGCTGCGTAAACCCCCAGGGGTGGCTACATGCAGCCAATCTACCACCATAGTTTCCGCTGTGTTTCCCTGATTCTTAACCCTGCCATCCACAGTGTAGATACTCTACCGCTTCTTGTGGGAACAACCCCTTGCGGTGAGACAGATAACACGATGCCATCGTCACAAAATCGTCGTGTGGATTCCACCGGCAGCAACGTGACATGCGGGATCAGTTTGTTGCATGCTGTGAGACTTCAAATCCTCGACTTGTCTTTGACCGGCACCATACAGGTCTGCATAGAAGGGTTTTGGAATCGATAATCCCATGTGCCCACCGATGGCAACCAACATTGCTCTTCCGCGGAAGAAGAGCCTAGGATCATAAATGTTTGCGTATTTTCGACCAAAGGCCACTCTAGGGTTTCTACATTGACAACTCATGCTCGCCTCTAGTGGACTCTCTCGGGGACTACAGAGAACCTGCGATGGCCAACATCCATTTCGAGATGCTTAGCTTTGGCGTCGACTCTGTACTTCGACGTGTATGTTTGTGAAACTGGAGAAATCTAGGTTTATTCATATCGGAATGCCGTACGACATTCTCAACCGACAAATGCAGCGAAGGCAATGCAGGGTCGCCATAGGTCTGCGGTGCCTCCCCCAGGATATTACAATTGGCCCAAACCATATCCCCAAAGCAGTAATAAAATGATTTGCGTTAACTACGTATGGCGCGACTAGGTGCAGCTGGTAGCCAGTTATGTTTATAGGGGCTGAGATCTCCCGGTGGCTGAAGTCACCCTTTAACAGCTGATATTTAGACCTATATTCCCCGTTGCTTAGGACGTAGTACCTTCGAAAAACTTCCTTGTAGAGCGGCTTAACGAAATCGGATAGGTAAAGAAGCCCGTTGATGGCGATGTGCGGGCCATTGCTCATCTCATTCAGAACACCATTGGACGTCAGCGCCACCAACCCAAGTCGCAAGCGATCTGAGACGGATACGGCTGTTGCGCCGCCAGTCTGCGGGGGGCAGAACGAGCCGATCAGATTTGAAAATTTAGTAAGGTATACCGAAGTGCTGCTGTTGTGATTCGGTTCTGCCCAGACTGATCTGGCTTGGAGATAGTACATATGTAGTTGTGGATTACAGTACTCTCCAAGGCGGTCTTACAATCAGCCCGTAGGATTGCTCAATTTCCCATTGAAGCTTTTCTGCGGGAAAAAGGTTGGATTCTAAATCTCCCCTAAAAGCTATGACGCGGATCACGGACCTCACTCTACGCGTTTATCGCGAAAATCTCACGACATGCGATCAATTGGGCCAACGCACACTCAGCCAGCCAATGCAAGCCCCAGAGCCAACCACTCACAGGGCTGATCCTGGATCACCTTACCTACTTACCGTGGCTCCAGGCCATGAAGAGAATTAAACTCCTCAAAGTATCACACTAAGTACAGTATCACACTTCAAGGAAGGGTTGCCTGACTGACTTTACAGCCGGTTACCCGACGCCAATTGCATAGAAGACTACCCCGTACAATGATAACCCTACTGGACCTGGCGGTTGACACACTTCCAACGCCCGGCAAGTCTACATACCTGAATCGTAAGTGGTCAGCCCATGCGTCCGCTCTTAGCAGTAGGCATTTGAGACTCTGGCCAAGACCGTCGAGATTTATACAGCCCCAAGGAAGAAGATGGGCCTGAAACGTTAGTTTCCCGGACTGTCAGGCCCCACCATGGAGCTATCTCCGCTCCTGCACATACCTACGTAGTACATACTCCACATATTGCATCCGTTTTCGGCTGCCAAAGCATCTTGGCCAGATAGTAGTAGAAGAAGTAGACAATGTAAGGATCTTCAGCTCATCACTTTCTCCTGAATCACGACACGTCTCTCTACGTTGCGGTGTAAGATACACAACTGCTGCATAGATCTTGATGTATCAATCTCGATTGTGTTCCTTCTACCTGCATGTTTTCCAACCCCAACTTTCAAATGTCTCTTTCGAGATATACAGCCGCGCTTCAAACACATCTGACATGTAACCGTCACAAATGCTATTACAGAAGATGGCTGCTTCTTGCTTCCGCCTTGCACCAAACGGCGATGGCGTTTACTCACTATAACGCTGCCATCTGTGACTCCCCCACGCTTACTGTAGTTCGAGAAACTCGCATGTCAAACAGGTGCCTCTACGTGTAGCTGTGTCCAGCTTTCAGCTCTGTACGTCTTTTGTTTCCCCAAAAGTCGGTGCAGGAACCGACCAACTTCTGGCTATTGCGTCAAGCTCACAGTTGGGCTTTCCTTCATATGATGGCTAAGTGCTCAAGTAGCTATATGTATAGATCATAAGCTACTACACGTACACCCAAGCGTCCGCAGCTTTCCCTCTTCATCTGACCTCGTTTGGACATGGTAATGGGTAGATGTTTCCATGCAGGCTTTGCTCAGATTTGGAATCAGATAATCAGTACATCAAACATACTATGTACTTAAGTAGGGGACAAACCAAATCTTGCGCAAGCCAGATATGATTGGGTATGCATGCTTGATTTGACGAGTACGATTTTGAAAGCCCACTGCCCACCCACCATCCGCCTTATTCTCGAATATCTAAGCGAAGCATTTAAGGTTAAGCGCTCCCGGGGAAAAGTTTCCTCTTGACGAAGTTTGAGACGGTAACAATCCGAACAAAACGAGCTCTGGAAATAGGATATTATCATGTTACGGCTTTCGAGTGGTCGTGGCTAGTAAGTAACGGCATAGTCCTTCAACAACCTTGCTATGTATAAACACTATGCTTATCGTAAGCTTAGGAAATGGATATACATCGTTGCCGATTTGTGCCTTACCCTTCATCTGCTATTAACGCCCTCGCTTTCTCGCATCCATCTTCTACAGCCGAAAAAGGCAAAGGACCTCCGACATTGCGACTTGCGATTGGCCGCGCAAACGGTGACATTGAGATATGGAACCCTCTAAGAGGCGCATGGCATCAAGAAAGCATATTACGAGGAGGTAAAGATCGGAGCGTAGAAGGTCTAGTATGGACCCAAGACCCGGGTGAAATAGATAGGAACGGTTTCAAAACACCCGGGAAATTGAGATTGTTCAGTATTGGTTACTCAACCGCTGTGACAGAGTGGGATCTAGCATCTAGAAGGCCCGCACGCCACTACTCTGGCAATTATGGAGAGCTTTGGTGTATAGCAGCACAACCATCGGAGCATGTGGCTAAACAAACCACGTCTGAAGCGCAGAATAAGGTTATCCAAGAGGCAGAGCCTCAATACCAAAGTATCGCGGTCGGATGCGCAGACGGAGCAATAATTCTTCTATCGACTGCGGATAACGATTTACAACTGCAGAAAATACTCGCGAGACCCTCAAACAAGAGGGCTCGGGTTCTAAGCATCGCTTTTCAAAGCTGGAATGTGGTTGTTGCCGGGTACGCAGACAGCGTGATTCGAGTATTCGACACACGCAATGGTCAACAAATCCGGCAAATGTCGCTCGGTGCTGGACCAACCGGAGGACCAAAAGAGATACTCGTTTGGTCAATAAGATGCTTGCACAACGGCACAATTGCATCTGGAGACTCGACAGGGACAATAAGGTTCTGGGATGGCAAGAACTACGCATTGTTGCAGCGCCTCAAGAGCCATACGGCGGATATTCTAGACATTGCAGCAAGTGCAGATGGAGAAATGGTTATTAGTGGCGGCATGGATCGAAGGACTGTGGTATACCGCCGCACAGACAGTAGTAAAGCAGGCGAGCAGCGCCGCTGGGTAGAGGTCGCACATCAAAGAATGCACTCGCACGACGTGAAAGCTATGGCTACTTTTGAATCACGTCAACTAAGTATTCTGGCTTCTGGCGGTAAGACATTCTATTTCCAATGATGATCGGCATTTCTGACATTGCGATGACAGGACTCGATACTAAACCGATCATCATTCCTCTGCAAGAATTTGGAAGGGAACATCATCGGTCCCTATCCAATCTTCCCCAATCGCCTCCCATATGTAGTGCTCCTAAGAGACGTCTTATAATGAGTTGGTGGCACCGCGAAATCAGTGTCTGGCGGGTTTCCAGAACCCAAAGGCCTCAGAATGATAGTGACGGTAATACCGACTCAATTGAAGCTGGGCCGAGAAAGCTAGTTACGAAGATTGCTCTCAAGGTTTGCGTAGCATCTTGAAAACATTAGCCGTGCTTACTCTTGCCACAGGGCGAGGAGTCCCTTACAAGTGCCGATCTATCGTCAGACGGCAGCATGATCGCAGCGTCAACAACATCTGAAACTAAGATTTTTCGGCTACGACACAAGATCAACAATGCGCTACGGGTACAGAGAATCGAAGCTCCACCACGAATAAATCGAACCGGGGCACGCATAGTCCACTTCTCACCTGATGGCAGGTGGTTGGTTATCATCACCGTTGACAATCTAGTGCATCTCTTCAGGATTACGGAAAACGAAGCTGTAAGCAAAGCACCGCAACTACTGCCGAAGCCTGTTGAGTTGAGGAGACTCCCCAGAGAGGCTGCAAAGCCCAAGTTCCAGCATGGAAGCCTTGGGAATTATAACAGATCGATCAGCCGAGTAGCCTTCTCAGAGGATAGTCGAATCCTGGCCACTGGAGACCTCTCTGGATATCTTGATACGTGGGTTCTGGAAGGCTACGAGGATCTTACGCAACCAAATAACGTAAACGTAGATGAAGTCGACTCGTCCGCCTCGTCCGATGACGAGGATGGCGACGAAGAGCAGCATCCAACCGTCATCTTTGGGCAGCACTGGATACGCAATCCAGCTGCGCCACTGATACCAAAGCTTGCTGCTGCACCTATCATTTTGTCATTCCGGCCACTAAACAGGCCACCAATGCTCAAATTGACCAATGGTACTACTACTACAGTTCACCCTACACGGCAGAATCCTCGTCCACACTCCCATGACCTTCCTAATGGTGAGGATCGATTGTTCGCTATGACTTCGGAGCATCAAGTTTATGAATTTGAGGTGCTTTCTGGCAGAATCTCGAAGTGGTCCCGAAGAAACCCTACATCTCATCTACCGGAAGATTTCCGAGCTATTCGGGATCGCGCTACCGGGTTGATTTGGGATATACGTACAGATAAGGAGCGAATCTGGCTGTACGGGAGCTCGTGGCTTTGGATGTTCGACCTATCCAAGGACTTTCCGCGCCCCAAGGAACCCCTACAGGAACCGCTACAAAAACCAGAAGAGGATGATGTTGCGATTGGCAGCCATAGCAAGAACAAACGTAAACGGAAGCGGGAGGCCAAAGGTGCGCCAAAGGTGGTGCCAGAGTCAGGAAAACAGGACTCAGGAGCAGGAAACAAGATCCCTATTTCGGAGATGGGTGTGGGTATTGGCCGCAGATTTCGAAGAACAGACGGGCCAGAGCCTGATTCGAGTCGATGGATAACTCTAGATCAAGAGTATAGTGCGGACTCTGACGATGACGACAACAACGTTGGTGGATCAGCACTGCTTGACCTGAGACGAGGAACAGCCGAGGCAGGAGAACTCAGGAATGGTGTTGAAGAAGACGCCGTATCTACACAGGGCGGGGCAAATGCTCCCCGCGACATAAAACCAAGCAAGCGGCGAATAAACAACGGTGTTCCCTACTGGTGTACGTACAAGTATAGGCCTATCTTGGGTATAGTACCGCTTGGAAGGGACAACGAGGGTGAGGATCAAGATGCAGAACTAGATGGTGATGATGACGAATTAGCGAAAGGCGTAGAGGTTGCCCTGGTGGAGAGGCCACCGTGGGACCTTGACCTGCCACCAAGATATCACGGTGGTCAGGAGTGGGACAATTAGTAGGCATCATAGCTGACAGATACTAGCTACTGTCTAAATCTCGAAATCTTTACGATATAGCGAAACCTCGATTGGATCGCAAGAACAATCTGTCAGACACAAAGATTTCCCCGTCATATGATTGCACAGTTTTGACCACAGATAACAAGGATTCGGACATTTCTCCGGCAGATGAACGTGACACAAGCAGGATGCACTACACATGACCCGAAGGGAAAGCCAAGGCTCTGTGCAAACATTGTTCAAATGTTGGTAGGACTTGCCGGTTCTACCAATCTACTGACGAGAGCCTTAAACGACCTTGCGGATTTGCCAGAACTTTATAGTATGGAACGCTGGACATTGCTAGGAACCATCATCCCATGAATTCGTAACACCGTAAGGTAATGTTGATTTGATCATTTGAGTTGTTGCAAGACAATTAGGTAGATAGACAAAGCCACGTAATACCATAAGACGCTGGGACGCTAGGACTAAACCGGAAATCCTACGCTGACGACGATATGTCTCGATCTGTCTCTGGTGACCGAGAGGAAGTGAGGTCTAGATGACTGAACACAATGCCGTGGAGTAACCGAGTAACTTTGCTGATACCTTGTCGTAAGTCGGGTTTTGTCACAACCTCATCGGATAGTCCCATATCCGTGATTCTTTGAAAGAAAGCGAGTGCAGAGAAGAGCAAATTGCTCTTGTTGAAGGAAAAGGTAAGGTATGCATGGCTTCGTGATAATCAAAACTGGTGCCAGTACAGTGCACTCGATCAGGTGAATCATAAGACGAGTATCATAAGGTATTATATGATGCTGTCCGTCACGTGGGGAATACAGTAGACTAAGCTACCTTAAGGGCTAGGCTACCGAGTCGTATTAGTCAGTCATCGTCGACGCCTGATTCGTCGGCATGGCAGGCATAGCTGACGACGCAAAAGCGGGCGAGTCGTCAACCTCGCCACGAGCCAATCTCGAAAAACAACCCACCAGACCCAGACTTCTGTAAATCTTTCTCCACCCTCACAATCAAAGCTGTCTGGGAGAAGTCGCGACTCGCAGCACAATTACTTCCAACTCCCAGTCTTCGAAGCATTACATCCTAAACCACCTACTGGTCGCTTGTCATTCTCTAACTCGACAAGCCTGCGCTTTCTCCGGCAGTGCTGTGACCTGGGCTGCGGCTCACTAGAAAGCCTCACCATTTTACCGAAGCATAACGACTTCCTGCACAAACAAACTACTTCCACTTTACAAATCATTCAGAGACGGTATATTGGATTGGAGGAGGAACGCTGTTGAAGGGATTTCGTCCTGAGCTCGTCGCGATCTCGTTGGATTGCCATTATGGCGGACCCCAATCACCCTCTTCGAGCCCCGTCCTCACGGCGCCAGCTTCAAGACTTCGACCCGAACGACTTAACCCAACAGTTCGAGCAGTTATTGCGCACCAGGCGACTGAACCACCTATCGCAGCGGACGCGATCACGATCTGGCTCACCACTACCACACCACAATTCATCCATCTCGTCACGACCGTCTTCACATCATGCGCCTCGGCCAACCTCTACCAGCAGCCAACCTATTCTGCCATCATACTCTACATTACGAAACCTTCCCAAGATTGCGTCCCCTCCGCAAGACGCAGCGTCTCTAAGATTTCGTAATCAACTCCAAGCTCTCTCCATTGGGCCGTTGAAGTACGAGAATCCGGGGTTGCTCGACGAAGCATTGGCGGTCATACCGCTGGATAGGATATACGGTGAGGCTGAAGACGAAAGCCAGCTTCTGCAAGCACAAGCGGCCAGTATTGGTGGGAAAGCGAAGCCTGAGTGGGGTTATCAGGACTGTGTCATCAAAGCATTACTGAAGTAGGTCCTTTATCGTCCGAATCGTCGAGCGCGAGGCAACTCTAACGCAGTCTTGCAGGTGGTTCAAAAACTCGTTCTTCACCTTCGTCAACAACCCTCCCTGTTCCGTCTGTACAGCAGCCACAGTCGCAACGGGCATGACCCCCCCCATACCTGACGAAGCAGCTAGAGGCGCTGCCCGGGTGGAACTATATCGCTGCTCGGTGGCCAACTGTGGAGCATACGAGCGCTTCCCCCGCTACGGTGATGTATGGGCACTACTGCAATCTAGAAGAGGACGCTCGGGAGAATGGGCCAATTGCTTTAGCATGTTATGTCGTGCTGTTGGAGGTCGCGTAAGATGGGTCTGGAATGCAGAGGATCATGTATGGACGGAGGTCTACTCGGATCATCAGAAGAGATGGGTGCACGTTGATGCTTGCGAAGAAGCTTGGGATAATCCGAGGTTATATACTGAAGGTTAGCCACTTGTTGCCCCGTACCCTATCCCAGTAGCCGCTAACCAGCTTGAACAGGTTGGGGCCGCAAACTATCCTACGTCATTGCCTTTTCCATCGACGGCGCAACAGACGTAACCCGCCGGTACGTCCGCAATGGTGCAATCCACGGCAAGGAAAGAACCCGCGCGCCAGAGCCTGTACTGATGTGGATCACCAACGAAATACGCAGACAAAGACGCGAGAACATGCCGAAAGAGGAAAGGATGCGGCTCATCGTTGAGGACGAGCGTGAGGATAAGGAGCTGAGAAATTATGTCGTTCAGGCGCTCGCGGCTTCGATCGGGACAATGCTACCGATTTCGCCAACATCGCCGGCCACGCAGGGGCCGGTGCCCCCACCTCCTTCGGGGGACGAGGCTAAGGTGCCTGCGAGGTTGAACGGGGCAGAGCAGTGGAGGCAGGCGAGGGGGGAGGAAAATAGAGGGCCGCCAGGTGAACAGCCACCACGAGAAGGGCACTAGCGATCTTCGTCAGTAATTGTTTGTTACTCCCACAACCTACGTCAACTTCGGTCGCACCAGCAAGGGGTCATTATCCGGACCAACTACCATATCACGCATTTTTGAACCGGGCGTTTCGCATTCTGGATTTTCTACCCGGCGGTTGCCATCATTGCATCGGCGTTACGGGCCGTCTTATACCACCATACCATTATTTGCGCTTTTGGCATCACGCCTACTGGCTTTGGGCGTTACCACCATGGGATTTGTGAGAGATCCGGGTGGGGTTTCTTGGACGTTTCTGGTTTACGATTCCTTGACCCTAGCAGGCGTTTATTGCATCTGGGTTCTTATAGGTGGGATTAGCCAGGGCGTCGTGGGCGGGTGCGAGGTATTCTAGGTCGCGGGTGGAGCTTACTCTGACGTCTGGGATGATTTTGAGTAACGAGAGAGATGAGAGTGTATGTTGACGGCGAGGCTCGATATCCCTAGACCTGAATAGCGCATGAATCCTGAATGGTTCACAATCACCAAGGGTCGTCGCATGTATCCTTTACGACAGGATTTCACTCGCTTTAATTCCGGCGATTGGGGAATGCTACCCATGTCAAGCCAAGCCAAGCCTATCCCACAAGCCCGCATCACAGCACCATCCAGCACAGCAACAGAGCAGCACAGCAACCAAGCCCACCCCGGAAAGAAAGCCACAACTCCATGCCAAACTCCATGCAAAACCCCATGCAAAAACTCCCGCCATCCTCATCCCTAAGTCATCCACCCAATTCCCCCAATCCACCTCTTAGCACTAGTCCGACACTGCAGACACTCCCTCCCCTCCCCCACCACCACAACCGCACACCCCTTACACACCGCCCTCCCGCACCCTCTGCACCGGAACTCCTCCCGGTCCGCATCGAGGTCCATGCCGCCCATACTCACGTCCGCGGCTTCGGTGTCGGACAGCAGGGGCGCGTCGCAGTCTTGGCATGTGGCGTGGTGGTCCGGGAAAGATGGTTGTAAGGGCGGGGGGAAGGAGGAGGGGATCGGGGGGGAGAGGGAGGGGAGGGTCCAGAAGGTGTGGAGGGAGGATTGGCGGGGGCGGGGTTGGGTGATGGGTTGTGGGGGGGAGGGACGTTGGGTGGGGTTGCGCGGGGGTGAGGGGTGAGGAGAGCGGGCGGCGGAGAAGAGGAGGTTGTAGGTGTTTTCTGTGGTAATATAATCAGTATTGACTTTAGACGATTTTTGGGGGAATGGGTGGGAAGAAGGGGAGCTGTGACAGGGTGAAAGTACCATGGATCGCGCTCTCGTCCGGCGGTCTGCTGTGAACGCGCTTACGCGTTCGCGAATGTAGGTCTGAAGGCGAGGAGGTGTAGTTATTGCTCTTCGGCGAGTGCGAGCTCAGCGGCGCCCACGGATGCGGAAACGGCGAAGGCGATGAGGAGTGCGAGCGCGTGGTGGGAGTGTCGAAGGAAGAATCCGGGGAGAGGGTGTTTTCGGAGCGTTTACGTTTGAGGCCCGCCATGTTCGCGGGAATTGGGGATGCGAAGGAGTTGAGAGGTAGTTGGTAGGAGGGGGGGGCGGGGAAGGTGGTGGAAAGTGAAGCTATTCGGGGATTGGGGATTGGGTGTAGGAGAGCCATTGTTGGTGGATGATGGATGATGAAGAGTGATGACGGCTTGATTGGTTTCGCGTCGCGAGGGCGGATGCATGTCATCGTAGCTTTTGACGTGCAGGGGCTTGTTAGCGCGCGCTAGTCCGGATGAGGGGGAGCTCTTCTTCAGAGCAGACGCAGCGTTCGGCTTCGGCGCCTTGATCTTGGAGAAGTCTCTTGAGCTGCGGGAGAACGTCTTTTTACGGCTGTCGAATCTGTCCTTCCGAGGTTCTGCGAACGCCTTCAGGAACACCCGTCGTCAGCATTGAAGGTCTAATCGTGTTACCTGTTCGAAGCCCGAGACGTGCAGCTCAATGGTGAAAAGAGAAGCCAGCCACGCCGGCTCCTGGTACTCTGATCAAGGGTCTACCCTCTCCAAACAGCTTGACGGCTGGCTCAGCCAAGTCTCGCAATCCATTGACGGCGTCGGCTCCATCCCGCAGCCTGGAGCACGAGTGATCATCGCCCCGTAAGCCTCTCACCCCCTTCCCATCCAAGTCCTCCGGACTAAAACCTCCATCCAGTCACGCCGGCTACGCCTACTCCGGCCCCACCGCCGCTTGGGCCTACAAATCCCTCGACCTCTCCAAAGCGTACGACCTCCCCCCCGCACCCTTCAATACCGCACCGAAGTTCTGACCCCCACCCCAGCAAGCGCATCTTCCTCCTCGGCCCCTCCCACCACTTCTACCTCCCCGGCTGCGCCTTCTCCCAATGCAGCCACTACAGCACCCCCCTCGGCGACCTTCCTCTCGACCTCCCCACCATACAAGCCTTGCAGAAGACAAACCACTTCACCACCATGTCCGCCTCCGTTGACGAAGACGAGCACAGCCTCGAAATGCACCTCCCATACATCTACAAAGCCCTCTCACTCTCCTCCCCCTCCGCATCCTCATTCCCGCCTCTAATCCCCATCCTCGTCGGCAGCACCACCCCCGAGAAAGAGCGCCTCTACGGGAAATTGCTAGCGCCCTACCTCGCCGATGCAGAAAACGTCTTTATCATAAGCAGTGACTTCTGCCACTGGGGCTCGCGCTTCAGCTACACCTATTACCTCCCCGCCTCCACCTCCTCCCCCTCCTCGGGGCTCTCCCTGCGCTCAAAAGACAAACCCCCCACCGAACCACCGATACACGAGAGTATAGCGCGTATCGACAAGCTGTGCATGGACGCTATCGAGTCAGGCAGCCATGACGCATTCCTCAAGATCCTAAGGGAGACGAACAACACCGTGTGTGGGCGCCACCCCATCGGGGTCGTGATGGCGGGGATGGAATTTCTGAGGGCGGAGGGGAAAATAGAAGAGGGGGAGGGCAGGTTCAGGTTTGTGAGATATGAGCGGAGTAACGATTGTGTGAGGGCGGGGGAGAGTAGTGTTAGTTATGCCAGTGCTTTTGCTGTGGTGTGAATTTAGAGGATTTGAAGTAGAAGGGAGCTAGATGGAGTCGGATTTGGAACACCGGGAGTTTGAGGGTGCGGTATGATGGTTGGGAAAGGGTTGGTGGGGAGTAACCGGTATCTTGTTTCGCTGGATAGCGTGGCAATCACAAGGCCAAGCGCGTACATTGGGTCGCTGGCTCAGCGGAGCGATGAGTTAAGGACGCCTGGAGCAGATAAGATAGAAAGGCAACATAGATGACACGAGTCGAGCCAACAGACTAAAGCATAGGAGCTGACACTAAAAATCTTCAAAATCACCTGCCACCAACAGTCTTCCATGTCCCCAAAGCCTGATATACATGCAAGAAGATTCTGTATCCCGACCCTACCAGCTCTAGAAAGTTTCGATGGAAAGGTCCAAATACCTTCCATGAAATCACTGTCCTAATTTTTCTACAAACCTCTTTTAAAAGAACTGTAACCCCCTTTTTCTTATCCGCCCCCCTCAACTCATTGCATTATATACCCCGTTTACGGCCTCACTGTCGCATACGATATCTGAGGCCTCATAGAGTCTTCATACGGCGCAGGGGGGATTAGGGTAGCGCAGATGGTTGTTGAGGTGCCAGGTAGGGGGAGGTAGAGCAGGGAGGAATGTTGAATGAGGAAGGCAGGGTGGGTTCGGGGGTGAGTAGTCTGCATTTCGGGGCGGGTAATAGCGTTAATTAGGTGGATATTTAGAGTAGTGAAAGGTTGGGTTGGTAGATCAGGCAGAAAGGTATTGAGGGTTCGAGGTAACGAGATGGTGGATATGTGAGGACGTGAGGACGGCGGCTATTTGGGAGTCATGTGTGGCATCGATGCTGGATGGATGGATCGGGCATGGCATAAGGACAACATTCTAGGATTTGGGTTACTGGGTGGATTAGTCGATGAGTCGCCGCCGGGATATGAGGGGTCGCTGTAGTTGTCGAGAACCAATAACGCTTGTATGACGTTGAGTATCATGGCGCTGCATTCACGTTCAAATACCATCCTGAGTATGGCGTCGACGGTAAGATGAACAGACCAAAAGGGAAGCGCAACCGGCTTATTTTCAACGGCATGAAGTTAACCAGATCGATCATCAATGCGAGAGCGGATGACAAGGACGGGTCAAGTAATGGGAGTTGTCCTGGGCTAGACAGATATTGAGCCTCGGGGAATGTCACGTTGCCGGTGATCGTCCAGAGTGACTAGTAATGCTCTGATTTAGAAGAATGCAGCCAGGATACCAACTTTGCTCGGGACACAGCTCCGCCCGGGACACAGCTCCGCTCACTAGTCGGTGTGTTCATGATGAGATGTATACCGTGGACGGACACATGAGTATTTGAAAAGTTGCAATGTGGACAGGAAAAAAACCCCAGGAAGGAGCTTTATATCATTGTGGATTCCAACAGGACGTAAGATTATGGAAAAACCCCAAGGTCGTGAGAAGAGAAGTATGTAAAAGCTCAAGGATTGCTCTGAAAGCAACGGTACGGACTTGAAGAGAGCATACGTCAGGAGAAATTCTTAAACTTCCTTCAATCTTATATTTATGGGTTAAAAGATTCAATTGAAAAGAGCCACTGAATCCAAGCCGTAAGAGTTCTTCATTTGCTAGCTCTCTTACTGGCGAGTCAAGGCAGCGTCTCCAGACTTTTGGCGCCATGAAGACTGGCCGTTATGACTCCGCCAGGCTGATATTAGCACATTTGGATGTTTGTATTGGAGTAGACTTTGATCGCAGCTGCAGTGTTCAGACACAATGGTCATAGCCAGGTGGAATCTGCCAAGCGGAAAGACGCAAAGAATCCACGGCACCACCAGTACCCAGCTGAAAAGCCAAGCTGAAAAGCCAAGATCCCAGGAAAATGTCTGATTCATGGAAGAGCCGTCTTGTAGGCGCGTAGGATGTCTTGCACCTCTACTTACCGGCTCAAACTTTCAACGGAGCAAGAGTATTTGGGGGAGAGTAGATCGGCTTGATGATTGGATGATCTGCATGTATTATAGAAACAACTTTGTCCACCTCATTGCCCTCAGATGGCCGCGGTAGCCGAGTAGCGAGGAATGCATCCTCAGCACGGTTCATCTTGTCGAACACACTATTCATATAGTTTCGGACCTCGTCCGCAGGAGCAACAGCTCTTCTTAGTGGTTCGAGGGTTTTTGGGTGAGGTGTTGAGAGCCGCATGGTAACTGGCTGGTAGTAACTCGCGTTCTGATTGTAGGCACCTGACACTGCTGTGCTGCCCTTGCGAATGACTAGGAACGAGGCGATAACTTGAGTGCCGCCGGGAAGGTACTCAAGGATGCTGAATCGCGGAAACAAGAAGCGGTCACCAGCTCCCCCGAAGTCAAACACAATAGCGCTAGTATCTGATTTATACGGTGTGGGAGCCTTATTTTTTAAAGGTGCTGCGATATGCGAGAAATATTGGGGAAGCGGTTCAGGCTTGATGGGTGGCTGTGGAACGGGATGTGAGATAGGTGGCGGATGTGGCGGCTGTGCCATCCCCAGCGTGGATGTTGAGATTAGCGATTGAGTCTTGTAGTCCGGTCCGCTGCTGGGAGAGGGTTTCGGCACAGGTTGGTCTTGCATTGGCTGTGAAGGACTGCTGCGGGTTTTCAAAATACCATTCAGGTCATCAATATGATTCTGAAAGTCCCTAAGTTGCTTTTGTGATGCGTTTCCAGAGGCAACTACCTTCATCAACGCTTTCAGGTTGTGGTCCGATGCGGCTCTTGTAGCTAGCATCTGAATCACGGGATCTGGACTGGGCTTTGCTCCTGAATGTGAGTTGTCGTCCTGTCTTGGATTATTTGGCACAGGCGGACCTTGCCGTTCTGGCACGACAGGTTTGGGTGTAGTGACTGGGGGATGATACAATGGACTTGGTCCTTGAGGCCCAAATTGACCAAAGCCTTCTTTGAAAGGTGGTAGTGTAAGTTGAGAAGGATTTGGATTTGGCAGACTTTGATGTTGGAAATGCGGTGCTGAAGGAGGTGGGGCATTGTAACGTGGAGTTTGATATGTATTGTGATTCTGAAAAGGGTTGAATTCTGAGCTGGGCGGTGGTGGTGTTCGAACATTAGCTGCAGAAATTGTTGGGTGAGACTCTTTGACAGTGTACAAAGTGATCTCAAAGACATGAGGTTCTATTATCATGGAGCAGACGCCAAGTCTGGCCATCGATTCCTTTGCGGGATTTGGGGTGTCAACCTGGACTTTCTTTTTCGATGGTTTAGCCCAGTATTTCTCAAATACGCCTTCATTGATCCACTTCTGACGAGAAAGTTCTATTGCTACCGCCAGCACACCACTAAGAAGCCGTGTCAATATACATGATTTCCAAGTAGTTGATCCGAAGTACGAACCTTTCAGCAATGCTTTGAAATTCCGTAATTGATAGACTGGCATTCTGCTGCTCCGGTACAGTTGGTAGAGGCTGTCCGTCTTTCAGCTTCACTGGTAACCCTTCTTCTACCGGAACTGTCAGAGGCTGTGGAGTTGGCGGAGGCGGCGGTGTCGATTGCCGACGTTTCTTTATTGGTGGCTCCCCGCGATTTCGTGTCGAAAGCTTTCGTTTTTCAATCATGGTTTGATGCTCCTAGAACACGGTTAGTCACATCAGATTGGAGGTTCCCACATGTCTTGATGGAAATTGTAGAGTAATATGAGCCGGTCACTGTTTGAGGTACCTTGGAGGTGAAAGCGTTTAGTGGCGGCCTTGCGGCTAACAGCCGCTTGGTGCTTCACATTTCGAATAGCTTCATCGACTGCCGAGCACGCCATTAATCCAATGCACACGACGTCTTGCGGGTTGCAGTATGTCTCGAGCCATCACATCCACATATTTGGGGAGTAAACCATCAATATTAAAGAATATCGATAATTTGTCACTAAGGTACACAGCCAATGGCTAACGGAGATTCTGTGGTCACGCATACTAATCTCTCAAAATATTTCCGTCTGGTAGCAAGTGGGAAAGGTACCTGCTCTTCCTTGATGAATCTTGACCATAGCTTGCCACAAAACCTGATAAGAATTCCTGAGCAGTCCGCGATGTCTACGAGATCGATGACTCGACCCTGCTATTTGTAGCGACAGATCGGGTCAGCGCCTATGATGTAGTATGTTGACTCTTTTCTCTGATCCATCACGAATGACTAAACCACTCTTCGCCCAGGTCCTGAAAAATGGCATCCCCCACAAAGGCGCCCTCCTAACCACCCTCTCCCACTTCTGGTTCCGCATCCTCCCCACCCTCCTCCCCTCCCTCCGCACGCACTTCTTAACTCTCTCCCTCCCTCCCAATCTCGCCTCGTCACCACTCGCCCCGACTTTCCAAAACCGCAGCATGCAAGTCCGGCGCCTTAACATCTTCCATATCGAATCCATTGTACGAGGCTACATCACCGGAAGCGCATGGAGCGAGTATGTGAAAAAGGGAACGGTGCATGGAATGGAGATGCCGAAAGGCCTGAACGAGAGCGAGAAACTCGAGAAGGCGCTGTGGACGCCGAGCACGAAGGCCGAGGCAGGGGCGAAGGACGAGAATATTAGTCCGGAAAAAGCGGCGGAGATTGTGGGAAAAGACTACGCAGATCAAATCGCAAATCTTTCCCTGCAGCTGTACAACATGGCTGCGTCCTACGCGCTCGAACGCCGTATCATCATCGCGGACACGAAGTTCGAGTTCGGGCTCGACGAGACTACTTGTCCGCCATCAGTGGTGCTAGTTGACGAGGTACTTACGCCCGACAGTAGCCGTTTCTGGGATGCGGAGAAGTATGAAGTTGGGAGGGGGCAGGACAGTCTGGACAAGCAGGTGTTGAGGGATTGGCTGGTGAGGGAGGGGCTGAAGGGAGTGGAAGGCGTGGAGATGCCCGAGGAGGTGGTGGAGAGGACGCGGAAAGGGTATGAGGAGGCGGCGAGAAGACTGATGGGGGATGCGAGAGGTTGAGGCTGTGAAGGAGATGTTCTAAAATAGGAGGAAAGACTTGACACTTGGTCTTCACCGTGCTGATCTTAAAGTAATCATGTTCATAAATTACCTACCTCAAACATGAATCTTTATTGAGATCCCATGTAAACAGCATTTAAAACATATAGCATCACGCAATAGACGGACAACCTACGAACACCCCATGAAATCAACAACCACTCGATCCCTCAGATACCCTTGCATTGAATTCACAGGACGCTGAACCCAATTGCCAAGCTCAGCACAGCTTCCACCAAGATCTTCCGAAAGTCTGCTTCAAATCACCATAGTAAGCTAGTAGTCTATCCAGTTTCTTTAGAAGAATGATGCAAGCACAATTCGACATCCTAGAGGGGATGGATGGGTCGAGGTCACGACAATTCGGTGATCTTGAAAGGTAAAAGCTTAGGAGAATAGAATGGAATAGAAAACTTGTCGACGGGTTGACTGAATTAGCAGTTTTAGAAAGTTGATGCCGTGAAAGGTTAATGAGCGAAACGACTTATAGGGTCGATAAGTTGAGATCGCCCATTTTTTAAATCCATAATCCCACCCCGGACAGAATTGAAGGGCAGGCGGGTCCCAGAGGTTGAGCTGAATATATAGTTGCTTCCCACTTTGACAGTGGCGCTAGGCCCTCTTCTTCGAGTACTTCTTTCAACATATTCTTTGCTGATGCAGCCCATATTTCCTTATTGCGAGGTCAACTGTCACCCCCCTGCCGGTCAGCATCCGCGCTACCTCCTTATGTTAGTGGGTAGTAGCATGTTGCACCGCTGATGCACAGAAGAGAGTTGGTGCTTCGGTGTTGGTTCCATTATCGAGCAGTAGCTGCAGTAGCTGCACTGCTGCTATACTTTATAACTGTGCAGCTAAGTGCAATGCTGTAATCTCCCAGATAGTCCTTCGCATCTGGGTTAGCTCCTTTGTTTAATAGCCGTCGCACCATTTCGATATGTCCGAATGCTATCAGGAAGTGGAGTCCGGTGCAGTGCCGCTCTTTATTCCGACTCTTAATGTTAACTCTATTATCGAGTAACAACTGGGTTAGACTGATTGCACTAATGACGGCAGCGATATAAAAGGCTTTGAACACCCATGTTAGTGGCGCGAAATCTCTATCCAAATCGTACATGAAGGTGACGACAATAGGCTACTATTCTCAAGGCCATCATTTTTTGCTTGAGATGAATCATGTTCGGCCCGACGAAACCCATGAGCAATAAGCAATAGTTCGCAGCTCGTCACCCTGCTGTTGTTCCCTTGGTAGACTGTGTTTGATTGATTTGATTCTGGACCGCCGACACAAAAGGATTGGGCGAGTTGACGTCGATACTAGTCACACGATGTAGGATGGACAACTAACAACCATCCACAGGATCAAGAAGCACTATCCGTGACCTGGATACCGTAGACAAGCGAACGAGGTTGTCGACTACCGCGATCATCTCTTCGTCATTGAATGGTGTCTGGTCATTCTTAGAGTCGCTTAGAGCAATCTTAGAGACAATCTAACCTTGAGCACGTTCGACTATAGAAAAGTCTCCTAGTTTCTCATGAAGCGATACTATAGTATTTTTTGTCTTTACTGACACATCCACATCAGAGCTCGGTATCCCACTAACGTCCATCTGCCTTATGTTGTTTCGCGCAGTTTTTCGAAGCTCAAGAACGATGTCATCGGTCTCGGATTTGGAAGTATTCTTGCCACATAACTCGCCAACGTTGGCCGGGTGTCCAGTATATTTATCACATACATGGTACTGTAGATATAGTAATTGCCAGGCTTCTGTAGATTGATGACTGACACGATGAGAGAATCAAGAGAGCTCCCATTCAAGACTTACGAGTGAGCCTCAGTCTTCTGAACAACAGGGACTGGTGTCAAGTCAGGTATCAGACGTTTCTCTTGCTCTTTGGTTTCATTTACCGAACAATTAGAGTCATAACGAAGGTATCTATCGTATCGTCTCTAACATGGATTGCACTAACGAATATCAGGAATGCACCTTCCTCTTGTCAACGGGGAAGACATTTCCATACTTTCTGCCTATCCTTCCTACAACGTCGTATACCTGATAGTATATCTTCCTGCTGACCTTAGGCATGTTGACGTTGACCAAGTAAGAACTGTGCTATTGGATAAAGTAAAGAATGCAAGAGAAATGAGTGGATTTGAAAGTGCGAAGTCCTTAGCAGGAAGGAAGGCTTAGTGAGGCGCAAGATACAAGAACTCCTAGCCATCAAGTAGTCATGATGTCAGCAGGTACATCAGCCAACCAGTCAGGTCATGAAATAGGAAAGCCGATTAATTGCAAGGTGTTTGAAGTATGTCTCGCATATGCCGAAGAGTCCAGAGGGTTACCTTATTTGCACGACGTTACCGCAGCAAGCCGACCTTGTTCGCTCACTCACTTCCGTGGTTTCACTGATTGATTTGGTGCGCTTACAGCGGCAATGTATGCACGCCGGGTTGTTCAAATAGTAGAGCCGCAAGATTCCCAATGAGACTCCTGCGCGAGGGCATACCATGGCTTGGTATTAATGAGGTCTAAGCACAACTCAAGGACGTGAGACCTATTACGACGACAGCTTTTGGCCTCCTGGTCTTCGCACCGCATCGGTGATTCTCTCATAAGATGCTTCTATCATCCCCCTCTGATTGTTCCCGGTCCGAGATTGCTTATAACCCAGGTATCAATTTAAGTGTTTCTCACGGCTTTCCTTATTTCAAGCCCTGAAACTTCTGCTACTAAGGTCTTCAACTCTACTGGTACTGGCCCCACCACATCCAAAAATCTTTTCCCGTCCACTGATGCTGTTAAGACGACAAGACAGAAGATTCCCGAAATTTACCATCGTTCACCGACCATAGATCTACCCTCCAGTGGGCTATCGCGGTTGCGAATTTTGATGGACGAGCATACCTTTGTATTATCCACCTGGGAACCGCAGACACAGGCGAGGGAGTCTTCGAAGAGATACTGAAGCAGCTTCGCTTTAATCCAAACGCAAATCTTGGCGGCGGATGGACCACCCGGTTCTTCACCAAGATCGAGCCTTGCTGTCCGAGTCATAAATTACGCACTTCTTTCTTCCTTGCTGTGAGCGCTAAGACTTTCGCACTCCCTGTCTTCTCTGCTAGTACCGACCTCCTGCTTTGGAAAGTCGATATTTTGACGCTCAAGCTCTTGGCGGAATATCGCCTGTTTGGCCGTTTAGCGCGAAAGGTGTACTGCGTATGGTAAGCTTTTAAAGATGACATATAGATAATGCCACAGTCATTTGCTTTAGGCACAGTATAAGGATCTTCAAAGACCACAAGACCCTTTGGTGTAGAGTGGCAACTCACAAGGATCTAGGGCGGAAATGGTACCTTCGGTGACAAAACCCTTCGCAGCTCATAAGGTTAACCCCCTTCGTAACCCACAGGTCCATCACAAGTATTATGAAGACGAACTCCTAGCAACGAAGCATACTGCAGGAAGCAAGTAACACAAACAAGAAATATATATGAGAATCTCATAAATCTTGTAAACCTAGCTTTATACCTCACCTGTAAATGCCAAAGCTCTGGCCGATGCAAAATGCTCACCAAACCCCGGAGCGGAACATATTCTTGATATTAGGCAGAAACAACGTTTGTACAATCTAAGACCTTTATTAATTTACTTCTTATTCTTCTCAGCCAAGTATTTCTCATGCTTGGCAATCAATTCCTTCCTGCATCATAGTCAGCTCAATCAACCGATAATTCGGATCTGCTCCGGTCGTGCATAGATTTCGCCCTGATTAGAATCCAAAGAACAATCGGAACTTACTGTAATTGCATTGGCACAGGACTGTAATGGCTAAACTCCATCGAGAATTCCCCTTTCCCCTGCGTCGCTGCCCGCAACAGCGTCGAAAACCCAAACATGCTGTTCAAACTACAATCGGCATAAAGCGTGAAATCTTCAGGACCAATATCCGTATCATTGATTATTGCGTTGCGTTTGTTTAGCAAGCCCACAATATTTCCTTGAAACTCGTTGGGTGATGTAATTGTTGTTTTCATCAGAGGTTCCAAAATTTGTGGGCGACCGGCGTTGAAGGCTTTACGGAAGGCTTGCTGCGTAGCGAGTTTGAAGGCCATTTCTGAGGAGTCGGTCATATGCGTTGCACCGTCGTTGACTACCATGTGCGTACCGAGTACTCGGTGGCCTACAAGGGGACCCTTCTCGCATGCGATGAGGAAGCCCTTTTCGCATGCGAAGAGGAATTTCTCAGAAATGGAGCCGCCGCTGACTTGTTCCTCAAAAATATTTTCTTCAAGCGCGCCCGTTGGTTCCATCCAACCTACTACTCTGGCATAGTCACCAGGACCTCCGGTCTGCCTCTTGAAAAGGTGGTCGTAGGGCACCTTTTCGGAAATGGTCTCCCGGTAGGCTACTTGAGGTTGACCGGTTTCACAGGCAACATTGTATTCACGGCGCATACGCTCAAGATAAATGTCTAGATGTAGCTCACCCATGCCGGAGATGATAGTTTCCGCAGACTCAGTGTCGAAGTGGACGCGGAAAGTTGGGTCTTCGCGCTGGAAGCGGGCCATGGCTTTCGAGAAGTTGGCATAATCTTTATTGTCTTTAGGCTTGATGGAGAGAGAAATCACGGGCTCAGGGACGAACATGGACGTCATGGTGTACCCAAGGGTGCCGTCAGTGAAAGTATCCCCGGATGCACATTCGATGCCAAATACAGCGCAGATTTCTCCAGCCCCAATCTCTGCGACATCCTCCATTTCGTTCGAATGCATCCGTACGATCCTTTGGACTTTGATCTTCTTATTGGTACGGGCATGGTAAACATACATACCTTTGCGCAGTGAACCTTGATAAACGCGAATATAAGTGAGCTGACCGAAATTGCTCTCCTCAAGCTTGAAAGCCAGTCCAACGAAAGGTAAAGAGTTGTATGGAATTAGCTTGACGGGTGCTTCCGCACGTCGTCGGTCCAGCGCCAAGTTCTCAACTTCTGAGGGGTTGGGAAGATAGTCGCAAACTCCATTAAGCATTGGCTGAACACATTTATCAGCAAGGGCAGAGCCCATGAACACAGGCGTGAATTTCAATGATATTGTGGCGCGCCGCACGGCAGCTTTAAGTTGTTCAGGGGTGGGTGTCTTTTCGTCAAGGAAGAGTTCTGCAACCTCGTCATCCACATCAGCCAGTATCTCGATCAGCTGTTTTCTTCTGTCGTTGGCAAGCTGTTGGACACTAGCAGGGATCTCGTCTGTCTCAAATATAGTCTCCCCTTTGTGTCCTTGATTGTAGATAGCCTTCATCCTGATTAGGTCTACTACCCCTTCAAATCCGTCTTCCATTCCAATTGGCACTTGCAAAGCTGCCGCATGGATTTTAAGCTTGTGATTGATTTGATCGATGGCTTTGAATGGATCGGCTCCCATACGATCCATTTTGTTGATGAACGATAATCGAGGAATGTTGTACCTTTTCATTTGCCTATCAACCGTGATTGTCTGCGACTGTACACCAGAAACGGCACATAGAATCATGACGGCTCCATCTAGAACTCTTAGAGCTCGTTCTACCTCGATGGTAAAGTCAATATGGCCCGGCGTGTCGATCAGATTGATGTGATATTTCTCCTCCTTGCCATTTTCAACCTTTACCCAATCACAGAAAGTTGCCGCAGACTGAATTGTAATCCCCTTTTCTCTTTCAAGATCCATGGAATCCATCTTCGCGCCGACTGCATCCTTGCCTCGAACTTCATGTATTGATTTTATTCGCCCCGTGTAATATAGGACACGCTCGGTCGCAGTAGTTTTTCCACTGTCAATGTGCGCCTGTAAGTGTTAACTTTGTCCTCATGCCTCTCTTCAAGGCTGTCATACAGCTATACCGATGTTTCGGACTCGCGATAGACGCTGAGCTTCTTGAGGGGCGAGGTTGTCGATTATTGTCTCTTGCGCAAGGTTGTCGGGCTCCGCTGCTTTCTCCAAGCTGTTTTCATTAGCCTTAGCTTTTCACGCCGATTTAGGAACATACACAGCTGCAGCTGCTCCAGACTGTGGTCGTCGGGCATGCCATTGTACGTGTATTGATAGTCGTTGTGGTTGTAAAGGGCGTAGGGCAACCGAAGACAGGCATTTGGACGAATTCGGGCATAGGGGGCGTGAAGTAGGACGGAGAAGTCTAGATGATGATGATAAATTTACCCCTAGCCTGATAACTCCACGCGCCCGCATGATGACCCAGGCTTGAATTGTGATTCCGCGTCGTCCATCTCTCGCAAAATACTCAACTTTTTCAGCCCTACGGATCGCAGATCCCTGTACTATTTCGACCGAGGCTTCCTTAGGGCATCGTCAATACTTGCCCTGCCTCGAACTCGAAACTCGTAAACAATCGCATACACAGTTGAATGACCAATCAGGACCTGTACTGTACTAAAAGACATTGTGCTATGCGCTTTGCATAAGTTCCTCAAGAGTGACGTCGGGACATTGGCGAATATTTACTGCATGCGGTAGTAAATTACGAGTAGGAAAAAACTGCTTTGTACAACTCTTCATTGTTGATAAAGGCTTACGAAAAAGCGTCTGGGGCCATATAAAGGTCTACAACACGTAGACTTTGTCTGGCTACAACTGGAACAAAGTCTTCCTATTAGTAAAAGTTGCGAAATCAGAATCTGGGTAACAATGACAGAAGAATCAAAACAGGTTGACCCCCGAGCCAACGAGGGGGCTGTCAAAGAAATCTTCAACCAAGCAGCAACTAACGATGACGAACATGACGACGCAGACGATGATGCAGATACCACTACTGCTGACGCGGTAGCTGCAGGCTCGGCTACAAAGAAGAAGAAATCTAAGAAGGCTAAGCTCAAGAAGCTTATTAGTGCCAGTAGCAATCAAAATGGGGAAGCAGAAGGATCGAGTAGCTCCTCGAAATCCGCAAGCAAGCTTACGGATGGTATGGTGGAGCAACTACTCGACATGAACCCTTCCCTAAGGGGCGAGGTCGCAGGCATGGACAAGAGTAAAGCGGCAGAAACGCTGAAAAAGCTCGATGTTGCCGACCTGCTTACTGGCTTGGTACAGCGGCTTGGTGCTCTAAGCTTCTAAGTCTTCTTTCTAATCTTTGTTAGTCTGTGAGCGGCAAGAACCAAAAAGACATGGCTTCATATAAGTTCTGGCAGACTCAGCCTGTCCCTAAATTTGGTCAGTCATCTCGGAAATCGAAGTTTTCTAAGCTGAGCGTGGACAGATGAGGCTCCTCAGGCTAGAGAAGATGGTCCCATCAAGATCATAGACTCTAAGGAGGTCTCAAAGGAACCTCGCGAGTTGATTGAAGGATTTGAATGGGTCACTATGGATGTGACAGACGAGAAGGAGGTAAGTATAAATACCCAAAGATGCAGAATAAATTCGGTCCTGACTTTTACCAGCTTGAGGAGATTTACGAGCTTCTAAATTTTCACTACGTTGAGGATGATGGAGCAATGTTCCGGTTTAGCTACTCCGTATCCTTCCTGAACTGGTATATCCGTTAATCTACCCTCGACTACGAACAGTAACGCTAAAGTAAAGCAGGGCACTTAAAGCCCCTGGCTGGCGGAAAGAATGGAACGTCGGCGTCCGCGCTACGAAATCTCGTAAACTTGTCGCGTTCATTTCCGGCGTCCCCATGAGCCTTCGCGTCCGCTCAAACATTCTGAATAGTACCGAAGTCAACTTCCTCTGCATTCACAAAAAGCTACGTTCTAAGCGTCTCACACCCCAACTAATTCAAGAAATCACTCGGCGCTCGTACGTCGATGGCACCTTCCAAGCCATATACACCGCTGGCATCGTACTCCCAAAACCGATCAGCTCGTGCAGATATTTCCATCGGAGTCTGGATTGGCTGAAATTGTACGAGGTGGGCTTCTCGCCACTACCGTCAAATTCGACAAAAGCCAGACAGCTTACAAGATATCAACTGCCGAGCTCAACCAGCACCGCGGGACTCAGGCTAATGCAGCGGAAAGACACTGACGCTGTACACGACCTTCTTGGCAGGTATTTGAAACGGTTTGAGATGGCGCCCGAGTACAGCAGGGAGGAAATCGAGCACTGGCTAGTCCACGACGAAAAGACGTCCGTCGAGCAAGTCGTCTGGACGTACGTTGTGGAAGACCCCAGCAGCCACAAAATTACCGATTTCTTCTCCTTCTATTGCCTCGAGTCTTCGGTGATTGGCAACCAGAAGCACGACAATGTGCGCGCTGCGTACCTTTTCTACTATGCCAGCGAAACTGCATTTGCGGAACAAGAACAGGGCCTCAAGGAGAGATTAACCTCCTTAACGACGGATGCGCTGATCCTGGCTAAGAGTGTATGTTCTGCCCCCTTACCAACGCTTACGATTTTCCCACTGACATGCAATCCCCCAGTTCAACTTCGACGTCTTCAATGCCCTAACATTGCTGGACAACCCGCTCTTCCTCGAACAACTGAAATTTGGCCCGGGAGACGGCCAGTTGAATTACTATCTATATAACTACTGGGCGAAGCCGATAGCAGGCGGGATGGATGCAAAGAACAATGTCGATGCTTCGAAGCGTGGCGGTGTTGGAGTTGTTATGCTTTGAAGTATTTTTTCCACACAGGCTTACTCTCGAGGCCTTGGGCAGGAGAGTATGTTTTGATCGGTTAGGCACGACTGGCAGGGCGTTGGCATGTTTTTAAGGTTATGTCCTGGGCCTTTGAAATCTTCGTGGCGCGTTCAATAGGTAACCAGCAAAATCAAAAGAATTTCCCATCAGTACCAGCTAAACCCCGTTTAGCCTGTAGCCTTCCTTGGCCCCCCCTTCTTTCCCAAACCCTCGTAAATTTCTGTAGAGAAACATTCTTGCCGGCCGGAATGGGAGACAGGGCCCTTGTCCATCTTCACTCACCCCGTCTTCCCCTGAACAATCTTAAAAAAATCCAGCTCTTAATTAAATCAAACAAAATCACCTTATTTGTTTAGTAATATAGATAGTAAAATAGAAACTTTTATTCCATCAAGTTCGAAAGTCACGATTCAACTAGTGCACAGTGTCACCAGAAAGTCATGACCGCCGGAACTAGATTAGAGGGTGTTATTCACTGCACTGTGTCAGAGAAAATATTCTTTTGACTTTTTTGATCCGGGGTTCGATTCTCATTGGAGGTGATTGTTTTTGTTTAATTTTTTGAGCTATTTCTTGAAGTAAGAGATAGGGAGAAGGTTTTTCTTTCAACCTCTACATTGATGTTTTGATAATTAGAGAAGATGGAAGAATTTAGCAAATTGTTCACATCTCGCTGATGGTAATATAGCACCAGCGAGATGCTAGTCACTGTCCCCGCCACCTCCTGGGCGGCGGCCCTGGCTAACCTGATCTCCTTTCTTTTAAAAGCCTTATCCGCCTGTATACGAACCTGCGCTATAACCCAAACGCCCGCAATACTACCTTGGCCACAGAGCCATAGGTCACAACGCGATTATGTCCTGTTCCCTCATGCTTAGCGCCTAGTCCCCCAAAGAAACTCAAAAAGTTCATGCTAGAGAAATCTCAGAGTAACTCACCACCATACCTCACAATCTCCTGGCGAATTTTCTTCTCTCCGCCCGCATTCCACTCATTGACCCATCCCCCCTCTCCCAACTCCATCCTCATCTTCACGCCGTCCATCTCTTTGATCATCAACCCTTCCTTGCTAGTCGCATTAGCAGCCGCGTAGAAGAGCTTGTTGGAATGGCTCCAGGGTATATCGAAGTCGTTCCGCGCGTGTATCAGATGGAGGTTAATCCTCTTGCTGCTTCTGACGTAATTCTCCAGTCGACGGGCAGTATACCATGTCTCCTTTATGCGCCTCTGGAAGAATTGCTGCAGCACGGGATACGGTCGCAAGGCCGATAGCACAGGGATGAATCCGCCAATCGTATACGTAAGCATCAAGCTCGGAATATCGCTAAACGCCGCCACGAGCACCAGTCCCGCAAACTCGACCCCTTTCTCCACAGCGAAATGCTCAGCCACCGCCGTTGCGACTGCTGTGCCAAGACTCTGGCCGACGATGACGATGCGTTCCGGCGGGATTTGTGCGACGTCCAGCGCCCAGGCCACGAGAGCGATGCCATCGGTGATGAGACCACGTTCAGTGGGGTTGCCGGTGGAGTGGCCGAAGCCTCGGTAATCGGCTGTGAGGACGTGGATTTGCGAAGAGGCACCTTGGGAGAGAGCACGGTAGGTGTCGGTGCGCCAACCTTGGGCGACGGTGCCGGCGTTACCGTGAACTGCGAGTGTAGATGATCAGTCAAGGAGAGAGGGGGATTTCGGGAGAAGAAGGGGGGAGGGAGGGCCGGACAGCTGATCACGAGGCGGGTTTCTGGATTTTGGGATAGGAGCTTGAAGGGGAGGGTTTGGGTAATGTTCGGCGAGAGACCGGTTGTCTGGGTGATTAGAGAGGGTTCGTGTTTGGCGTAGAGAGCGAGGGGCAGGATGTGCCATGCGTATAGCACCTCTCCATCTGGTGTTTCGATATTGAAAGGCTGGACTTGGTTTTCTAAAACTTTGAGACCCTTATCAGGAAATACCAGTAAATGAAAACGACGCACTCAAAAACCCAAACTGCTCCGGCTTATCTGGATTCTGCCACCATGCCGTATGTATCCTATGAGCATACAAAGCCCTATTTCGAAAATTAAACTGCAGTTTATCCATTTGATACGTCTCCGCTTACTGTCGTTGAACCCAGCCATTTAGCAAAAGCGATATCAAGCCAAAGTACAAAGCACCAGCAAATGCAAGTGACCAGTACGCTTTTTTGATAATGGGAGACAGGGCCATTCGATATCTGATGTGGTGGTTAGGCTTCGAGAATGTCAAGAGCATAGTTTGTGCTGCTCTTGGGCTTACGGGGTATAGAAATCTACAATACAGACTATACCTTCATGAATGTAAACTCTAGAAAAACAACTAAGAAGCAACGCACGCTAGAAAATTGGGATGACTGGTTGAGTGTAGCGGCTATTAGCCGCGCTGTTGTAGCCCTATGGAATACTTGCCCCTAAGCAGATCTACAGATTTCTTACGAAAAAGATTGCATATGTTATACTAATGCTTTAGGGGACCTCTCTTTCTAACAGACGGTACATTGTTTGCTTACCGTAATTGCATCAAGAGGAAATCTACAACATATGTATAACAGCATAACTTACACCCCCCTCTCCTCGTGCGATTTCCCTACCTACTCGACCATCAAGCTCCTCAGCCTCGCCTCCGCCGTCAAAACATCCACCGCCTGCCTCACCTCCAAAACCCTCCTACACTCCCCCAGCCAATCCCAACTCAACTTCTTCGCCCACCCCTGTAGCGTGTTCATCTCCCTAGCCGCCTCATCCAAGTTGCCCTCCTCAAGCAACATTTCCGTTCTCGTTAGTACACTCTCCACATCATCGCCTACCGCCATGCCTTGTTTCTTGAACAGAAGTTTGCTTAGTGCCCAACTAGCCGCGTAGCTCGCCACGCCCGCGTCTTCAGGGAGGAGTGACGCTTTACGGACTTCGGCGGCAACGCGGCGGAAGCGGTCGATGAGTTGGGCGGAGGTGGGGACGCCGCGTTGGTAAGCGGTGGGATTAATGGAGGCGATGGCGGCATCAATGATAGGGTCGTTCGAGGCTACTTCCTTAAGGGCCGCGAGCTCATGGATGAAAGGGCGGGGACGATCGGCGTGCTCGAGGGAGGAGCGGACAGCTTCTACGGCAACCAGAAGATGTTGAGTCTGCAAATTCGCGTCAACAACAGAATTCCAGTCAGCACTAAGACGCTCAAGTTCAGAGACGCTGGTGGAGAGGTCCGACAGTTTTGAGAGGCGGCCGTTGCGTTCGGTTTCGACACGATCTTTGACTTCAGCGAGAAATTCTTTTTTCATGGCTACAGCTTGCTCGAGGAGTTCGTTACCGAGTCTCTGCTGTTGCACTTCCTTAGCGCGCCTGAGTTCGTTTTGGAGGCGCTCTTGATAGGATTTGGAGATTTTCTCGCGCTCGGTTTCGAATTCGTCTTTCCATCTTGCATCTTGATCTCTCATCTCTTCTTCGAGCCGCCTTACTAGTTCTTTTGCTGCTTTATCAAACTCTAGTTGCGTAGATCTGATCTTTTCTTGCGCAGCCTTTTTCTCTGCATCCTTCAGCCCTATAATTCTGCTGCCTACGCTTGCAAACTCATTTTTAGCCTTGGCGATCGCAGAAGAGTATTTTCCAGCGGCATTGTCTGCGTTGACTACAGTGATTATGTCATTAAGGGTCTTGACCAGATCTTGCACCAAAGGTTCGTTTGCATTCTTAACGTTTAGTGGGTCGATCCGGGCAATTGGCATGAAGACGCTTGGTTCGTCGACTTCGGGAGCTCTCTTAGATACGTCTCTAGCGGGTTCTGTCTGTTTCGGTACTGGCTTGGTGGTAGGTTTTTCGGGCTCTTTCCGAGGCGGCGCAGCTGCAGCTGTTGGCTCCTCTGTCGGAGGATTTAATTTTGTAGGAGCTGGGGGTGACTGTTTCTTGGCTTGCTCAACTGCCTTGGTCTTCTCATCACCTGTGGCTAGCGAAGGCGTCCGCTGCGCATTATCCACAATAGGCTTAGGCTTATTCGCATCCAGCGCACTCATGTGCCTGCCTTTGATAGCCAAATCACTACCTTGACTTTGATCCTCGGCCACTCTCCACGACAGCCCACTCTTACTCGGAATCGTCACCTTGTTGTCCGACGTTGAAGACCGTTCCACGGGTTTCGTCATATTAGGGAACCGCCTTCGGAATTCTCTTTCTTCAAAGTAGAAGACAGCATCTTCTCCGAAGGGAATATATTCGGTAAAGAAGTCGTGGAAATTGTCCGACACCAGAGAGTAATAGACCCCCCCAGCATAGCTAAGACCACCAAAGAGGATCAGGTATAGGAGGAATCTTCGGAACCGTCCACGCTTCCGCCTCGGTGTGGGCGGAGGAGGACTGGAAGGCGGCGCAGGAGGTGGTGGAGTAACCGTAGAAGTTCCCGAGGATGGGGCTGTCGGCGTAATCACATTGGGATCGCGGTTCTTTTTTAGAGATACAGAAGTAGGTGGCGCAGTCTGAATCCCCCCCCTTGGAGGAGGTGGAGGCACGAGTGGCACATTTTCAGGTGGTATGATCGTGTTTGAGCTTGGCGTTGCAGGTGCAGGTATTGACGGGGACACCGAAGCTACTGGACCTGGAGCGGGAGGTGTTGGTCCTCTTGCCGTTTGGCTTTCTGAGCCAGGCAGAACGATTGGCTTAGAGTCATGGATACTCGGTTTCGTGTTCAGATCCTCCACTTTTCTATCCGCGAATGGTCTCTGGAGAATTCTGTTAGCAGAACGCTCAACAGTACATGCATAACGAAACGCACATAAGCCCCTCTATAGCTCCGGAACTTCAACACGGGCCATTGTGAAGTGGCAGAGCGTCCAATTGGACTGGGCAGGACGCTTCTACCTAGGGGCAGACTTGAACGCAGCATGATGGCCCGCACGGGCGGAGGCAAATCAGCTTCGTGGTGATTGAGACCAAGCTGCGGCGTCCTGGCCCGAAATTTGGCGAAAGTTGTTCCTGGCGCCAATATTTACATAAGCGCTGTGACTAAGCTGGTTTTGAAACATCCTTGTAAACATGTTATCGTCAATTTGACTGTATGTCACTTTAACAATGTTTTATAACCGACTGCTTAGAAACCTCGCATCGTAAGATAAGGTATTTTATCTGTGTAACCATAAGGTATTAGAAGACGTCGTCTTCGTGAACAGATTGCGATTGCTAATTTGCTGATGCACTTTCCAAAACAATCGAGCTTGTTACAACAGCCATCTTCATTCTCGATGTACTACGGTATCTGAGGTAAATTCTCGAGATAGATCCTAAGACAATCCTAAGGCAACCCAAGCGTGCCAGGCTGCTCCTACCTTATGTAGAGACATTACGAAAGCTATTCAGCTACCGGTATGAGCTAGTGGTCCTGGTACTTGACAAACAATACCCTAGCAACGAAGTACGATGGTGCTGGAAGAACCACAACATGAGCGATTTGGTCTCTTGCAACTCTATCCAGATGGAAAGTCCGAATACGTTAACACTAAACCACGTAAACTTCCACCTTTAGACACAGAGTTCGACATATTTGCGGTTCACGGACTGAACGGGAATAGGGAAGAAACATGGACATATACTTTGGCCGGATATCACGCAGATGTGAGAGACGGGAAAAAACCCAAAAGTAAGCATGGAAGCTATGATCCGGGAAAGGGTGATACCAGTACGACGGAAACGCATGCGGCTCAAAATCCTCTCTGGCTTCGAGACTTCTTAAGGCATGACTTTCCAAATGCTAGAATTTACTCGATCGGTTACAATTCGAAGGTGGCTGGCAGCTATGGGACTGGGTGACTCGATAGCTTTGCTCTTGAAATTCTTATCAATGTACAGAGGACTAGAGAGACTGACGAGGTAATGACCCGCAGGCAACACGATTACTTTGTACTGGCAATGGGGCTGATCCTGTATACAGGATCAGAAAAGGCCTATAATCTTTGTGTGTCATAGTATGGGAGGCTTAGTCGTCAAAAAGGTCAGCAGCCATATACAATCTATATTGGCAGGATACTAAAATGACTCAGGCGCTTGTTGCGCACGATGCTAAAGTGCACTACAAAAACATCATAGAATCGACTAGTGCTGTACTCTTCCTCGGCACACCACATGGAGGTTCTGATTACGCCGCTATAACAAAACCTATTGTAAATATTGCACACGTCACTTTGCCGAAACCTTTTGGGACATTCCGAAAGGATCTCGTCGGCTCATTAGAGCGAAACGGTCCTGAGCTACTGGAAATCTCTAGACATTTTCGATATATAGTCGATGAGGAGAACATTACTGTGTACAGCTTCGTGGAGCAAGATAGGCATCCGTTACTATCTTCAAGGGTTTGCTCAGCTGATCGCCCTATTTCGGTTAGCGAGAGTATGCTAATGCCCCATAGATTGTCGATTAGGCTTCGGCCACGATAGGAGCTGTAACGGAGGAAATCATACCTTTGAATGGGGCATCACACACAAATAACACGCTTTCCTAGTGAGGAGAGTAACAATTATGCCATTGTGCTGATGAAGCTTCGGCAACACGTCACTTCTCTTAAGTATAGAAACCGTATGTCACAAGATTGGCATGAAGGAGAGGCGACTAAAAACCTACCAGAACATCACCTTGTTCCGCAAATTATACACCAACGAGCTACCTCCGACGAGAGGTCACCGTCACCGTCAGATATAGAAAGAGGATTACCCGGTCTCTATACCAACCTCTCTTCAAGATTCGAGAGGCCCTATGCTGGATCGATTGCCAGCGTCTCTTCCGATACTGATGCAATGTTTTCAGATCAGTCTAATCTTTTGCACGTCCCTTCCAACCTACCATATCGCCAAACCTTTGCAAGAAGTCGGAGTGCATTATCCCTCTCCGACGCTAACAAAGGTCTGGATTTTCGAGATAGGGCCGAAAACTCAAGTTCGTCGTCGATGCCAGTGTTTCTTGTAGATGGCAAAGTAAGCGAACATTTTGTCGGTAGAGATAATATAATGGAGCGTCTTGATGCTTTGTTGAACGTTAATGGCCCAAATCAGGCTAGAGCTGCACTTGTTGGACTCGGGGGTGCTGGGAAGACAGAGATTGCTATAGCATACGCACATCGACACAAAGCCAAATATCCTAATCATTCCGTCTTCTGGATTCATGCTGCAAGCGCCGACCGTATGCGTCAAGATTTCATAGCTGTTACTGACCGCTTGAGCCTTCGAGGCTACAACAAGCCAGGCGTGAATAGGTTCGAGGTGCTGCGCAAGTGGCTACAAGATTCTAAGAATGGCTCATGGTTGATCATTCTTGATAATCTGGATGATCTCAAGACGCTTTCTGACTTGGGCGAACCATCATGTAGCTGTCACCCCGCTGAATACAGCTTCCTAGACCATTATCTGCCGCAAGTTCCTCATGGTTCGGTCCTTGCAACCACGAGGACTAAGCAGGTCGGAAAGCGACTTGTCCGGAGACCCTCTCAGCTGATCGAAATGGGATTAATGTCCAAGAATGAAGCGATTGGTCTGTTGAGGGAGAACGAGCTCCAAGGGGCTGAAGAGGTTCTATATGAGCTAGCCATGCAGCTCGAATGTCTGCCCCTTGCAATAATACAGGCTGCCGCCTTCATTACTAGCAACGACATGCCGGTCGATAGATTTATTACACATTTACGCGAGGGTGACGAGGCATTGATCAAGATTCTCAGCAGAGATCCGGAATATGAACTTGGTGGCTCTGGGCCCACGAGCTCTGTCGCAGCAACGTGGAAATTATCCTTTGACCAGATTCTGAAGCAGAATCCTCAAGCAGCTGATTTACTTGCGATCATGATCTTTTTCGACCGGCAAAGGATCCCAGTCGAGTGGCTTCGACGATCTACAGAAAACAAGAGCGGACAGAATCGAATTGATTTTGAAGATCAGCTGGGGGTTTTGAAAGCTTTCTCGCTTGTTTCGGAACGATCAGATACCTCAGACACACTGGAGATGCATCGTCTAGTTCAGCTAATGACTCGCAATTGGCTTGTCGAACGAGGTGATGCCGATTTGAGGGCCTTAGAAGCAATAGACATAATGTCTCACCATTTCCCTTCGGGAGATCAAGGGACTTGGACCGAGTGTGCAGAAAACCTTCCGCATGCCCTTAAAATTCTTAAGGATCCTCTGACAAGCAAGAACTCACTCGCCCGAAGGTCTCAACTAAAACGATTTGCACTGCGATCTAAAATTATTCGCTATTTGATATCGCAGACCCTTTATGTAGAAGCCGAACTTCAGACTAAGCCAGTTTTAGAAGAATTGAAAGGCTCCCACGACAAATTTAATGAAGAGATCATACAAGTCGAGATTGAACAGATCAACATTCTCCGATTCTTGGGAAATTACGGCAATGCAGAAAAGCTTGCGCGAGAAGTAATGAAGAATTCTAGTAAGTCATTGGGAAAAGATCATGCCTTGACATGGGCTGCTGCAGAATGTCTACTCCACAATTTACGAGAGGAGGCAAAGTACATTGAAGCTATTAAGTTGACTAAAACTTCGCTGGAAAAGAGGAAAAAGCAACTAGGAGAATCTCATCCAGATTTTCTCGTCTGGCTAGATGGACTGATATTGCTCCTGGAATTGCAAGGTAATTATCAAGAAGCTGAGGAGTACTTGCGGCAATCTATTCAACGAAGAAATGTAGACCCCAAACTAGGACCAGATCACCTGGTGACACTCAAGTTGAACATGAGGTTAGCACGAGTGCTCAGCGCTCAAGGTAGGTTTCATGAAGCTGAAACGCATTTTGAAAAACTGATCCACGATATGGATGGCACTCTCGGCGTTGAGCACCACGAAAGGTTCAAGGCCATATTCTATCAGGCTCACAATCTACAAAAAAGCAGGCAATATGAACAAGCCGAGTCGTTATTCCGCAAGTTGTTGGGAAAATGCTACGATTACCTTGGCAGCAATCATCCGCAGACGTGGACTGTGAAGATGGCGATCGCAAACGTTCTACAAGATATCGCTCAGCAAACCAATCCTCCATCAACTGCTTGCCTTGAAGAAGCGAGAGAATTGAATGAGGGGGCCTTAAAGTTCCGGAGCGAGCACCTTCCGAAAGACCATCCTGATATAACAAGTGCTATGTCTAGCCTTGCAACCTACGAACGACTCTGGGGAAAGCTTGCCGACGCGGATAAGCGAGAAACAGAGGCGTGGAAATCAGCAAAGACCTCACTCGGCACTGATCATCCCGTCTCGCTGCAGAGCGCTTCCAACAGGGCTCTGATTTATCAAAGTCAAGGCAACCTGAAGGTCGCTGCAGAATGGCACAAGCGGGCCTTGGAAGGTCGGCAAAAGAAGCTGCAATGGCACCACCCGGATACTTGGTTCTCGGCAGATCGACTTGCTGAGGTACTTGATCAGCTGGGCAAGAAATCAGATGCGAAAAAGTTACGCAAGCAGATGGCGGCACACCTGAGTGAACGCCCGGAAGGATTGGAGAACGCGTTACAGCGACCCCCAAGCTATGATGAAGATGCTTCATTTGAGTCGGAGCAGGGAAAACCGGCGGAGAAGGAATTTTTGAATTCATGATATGAATAGGCATTGCCATTACTCGCCCTGCCATCAACTTGTCCAAATGCTTTCCAACACTGCGTCGAGGGATATTAAGTTCGCCGAATACGAACCGAACTTTTACCCCACCAAGTTCGGGCCTATCTTTCAAGCCGCACAACCCCGATAGCGTCCATACACTCCATCCTACTCGAATTCAATCCTTTGTGATGGTATTTCGTAGGCTTTGGACTTTAGGACGCAGTCTTGTTGAGGCCAGATAGCGCCAGCTGGAGGGTGAAGGAAGGACCAAACGTACGGATGCTCGTCGATAAAGGCAAAGGCCTTGTGAATTTTTCATGGATCACAACAAAGAGATTCGATCTGCCAAACGCGCCAGCCTCCGGACAGGTCTTGTGCGTTCAACGGCGGGTACCTTCCTGTAGTTGTGGCAAGAGACCTCCGAGTTAGCAGCTCCTTTGTCTCAAACACGATAAAAGTGTATGGCCGGAGAGGGAGCGAAGGCAAAACGACTATACAGACGGAATGCTTGGTAGTGAAGATGTATCGACGAGATATCAGACAAAATGTGATCAATGATTAGATATCTTAAGTACAGCTTGCCCACCATGCCTATAGGCGACGCGCATACCTCCGAAAGTCTTCAAATTAAATCGATTTCAACAGTAGCTCTACGTATTCCCGACGGTGATGACAAGGAATTGCTCGTACACAGGACTTCACTGTAAACGGTGATGCATTCTGTCCATCCAACCTGATAACTGCTCAAAAAGGTTCTTGGACCACTTGCTGATCCTCAGGGAGGAAATGAGTCCCACCTTGCAACCCTATATTCAAATACATAGACGAGCGCATCTGTTAACGTGCTTTTGCACCTAACGTGTGAAGAAAGTTATATGACAAGTCTCCAGTCTTCTGGATAAGCTGTGCCCCCACACTCTGCGCAACCGCTCGTATTCTGGATGCCGCGATCTGGCAACAGATGAGACCCCCCTGCACGTCGTCGTCGTGGCTAAATTCATTACCCTCATCACATGACGACTTTTTGTGAAAACTTTAGCATGATACTTTCTCCCTACTCGAGGCCGAGCTGCACAGCAACCTCCTTTGCATTCTCTACAAACATCCGAACCAGATGCTCGAGAACACCCGTCTTCGGCATCCAGATCTCCCACCAGTGTGTCAGGCCCTTGCTGCCCTACTGTACTTTGTTATACTGTACCGCCAACAGCCACCCGCCCCTTTTGTGATGCCGGCGCAAAGCTCGACTGCTGCCGCGCAAGGGGGGTTTGCCAAGAACATGACACCGATTAGTGGAGATGAAGGAGTCCTCGGTGAGGGCTGCAGGGCTGGGGTAAATCGATTGAGAGCCTGTGTAGGGATTAGGCGGTCGGTGGTTTTGTGGCTAAGGGATTTGGTGGAGTGGGTCGAGGCATATCGCTGCAGGAACGAGGTCCTGACGGAAGCGAGAGGCGGAAGGGATTGGTGGGCTACGGGTCGGTTGGTCTTGTAGTATATTTGGTACTTATAGGGTTAGTTTCATGCTCTGCCTCTCTTGGGCTATGAGATTGAATAGAGTATCGGCATGGTCGAGTGAGGTCTCTGACGGAGCTTCGATTCATACAGAGATTGTAGGAAAACAGAAGAGGAGTAGATGCCTTGAATCTTCGCTGTTTGACGTCACTGACTAATGCAGCTATACCTTTTATTCCAGGAGCATGATTAGATGAATTCGCTGTATTTGAGCAAATTTTGATGCTAACTATTGACGATCAGACGGCTCTATATTACGTGGCTGTCTACGAAAGGCAGGCACAAGATCGACCATTCTTTATAAACAAGAATTGAAAAGAAAGTTAAATGCGAAGAAATAATATGTTATCATCATTGACAGATCTTTCTGAAAAACTAAAAGAAATTCATGAGGCAATATAGAAAGTGATTAAACATCGTGACGAGGGTTAGGAAGATATATAACGTTCTTGAGACTCTGCAGCCGCTTGTAGAATTCTCATCACAGCCGGATTTTCAACAGCCATCTGCAAGGCCGTTTGAACATTTTCATAAGCAGCAGCAGCAGCGTTGGCGTCGGCGTTTGCCGTCAGTAGCCTATTTACCACCTCAAGATGTCCTCTTTCGGCGGCCGCCTGCAAGGCCGTTCGACCATAATAACCAGCAGGAGCGTTGACGTCGACGTTTGCCGTCAGCAGCCTATTTACCACCTCAAGATGCCCGCTTGCGGCGGTCGCCTGCAAGACCGTAAAACCTTGCTCGTTTGCAGCGTTGACTTCGGCGTTTGCCGTCAGCAGCCTGTTTACCACCTTAAGATGTCCTCTTTCGGCGGCCGCCTGCAAGGCCGTTCGACCATAATAATCAGCAGCAGCAGCGTTGACGTCGGCATTTGCCGTCAGCAGCCTGTTTACCACCTCAAGATGCCCTCTTTCGGCGGCCGCCTGCAAGGCTGTTCGACTATTGCTATAAATAGCAGGAGCATTGACGTCGGCTTCTGCCATTAGCAGCCTCTCCACCACTGCATCGTCTCCCTTCCCGGCTGCGCTTTGAAGCCACCGGTCACGCAATACTGGAATTCTGTTTAACATCTTACTTTCCCATATAAAGTCGATTATCACAGCAGGACTCGCAGCCAGTGCGTGCTCACACCATTCTCCAATCGCATATCGAAGGAAGCAGTGAGTCTGTAATTGCTCTTGCCTTAGTCCCCATGTGCGCCCATCGGCCGCGTCCCCGATAATCATTGGGTCTTGGCTAAATTCCTCCATGCTCAGATATTTCCAGCATATCTGAAATATAAGAGAATTTGCCTTATCTGGGATGATTCTATACATTGATAGGTGGCTATTTCCTTGAAGATTCTCCTCTAGAAGATAATCCTTGGCAGATTGATGAACTAGATTGATTGTTTGGGTGACGTCGTCTAAGTAAACAAGAGGCTCACAGAATTTGAAGCCATCCTTCAGTTCATTCAGTGTATCTGCTGTTGGAATGGTGTACTCGTCCCATCCTTCTGGGCCTAGAGCGCGTGCCATTGCCAGTTCATCAATCGTTAGAGGCCGTCGAGCAGTAACCACCCACTGTAGAATGAATCTCGCATTTTCCACATCCTCCTTCTGAATTTTGTCCAAAATTTGATTATAAACTTCGCTAAGACTTGAAGGTAGTGACTGTAATCTTTTCCTTACCTGAGACAAAACTGCAGCCTTAGAAATATCTTCTAGAACGAGTGAAACCCATAGGAACGTCCCTCCAGCTTTCTCAGAAAGAGCATTCTGAATGTCAAACTTTAATATCGAAGGATAACTCTTTCTCGTGGAGAGCTCATCGACTTTTGTTCGAATGTATTCGAAAAGATCAGCATTGATCTTACCTGAATCAATACGCACCAACCCCCTCAGATGATTTAATTCATCTAAGATGTCTGACTCTGGCCTGCATGTAATGAGCAACTTGACATGAATGCTTTCACTTCCGTGCTGAACAGAAAACAAATCTGCCAGGCTCGCAAGAAAGGCCTGCCGAAACCCTCTTGATGACTTGTCACATTCATCCAGAGCATCGATAAGGAAATAGATCTGGCCTGCGTTTGAATCTGTCAATAGTTTGAGCAGAATCCGCCAAAGAGCATCAAAATTATCGAAAACTATGTGTCCCATCTGATCATAATCTTCCTGGATATGCTTGAATAGTAGGGGTCTTTGCCTCAAGAGCTGCAAGAGAAGCCCTCGGATGATAGCAATGGCAGTGTTGCGCTTGTCGTCTTTGTTGTCGCAGAAGTAGTATGCAAATATCATACCAGAAGTAAATTGCGCTCTCTTCTCAAGTTCTTCTACCAAGTAGGTTGATATCATTGTCTTCCCAATACCCGGAGCACCTACTAGTTGAAGTACTCGAGGACTGTCTTCAACTAGCCAGGCAGTATATTCTTCGTGAACGAGAAGCCATTCGCAAGTGCCTTCGACTCGCTTCCCTTTAGACCTTCGAATCGCTGCCAGATCATCGAGAGGGTTTGTCAGGAACAAAGATTGAAGGCAGCTGAGATTTTCTTGTGGTATTACTGTTTGTCTCAAGTCAGCAAAGGTGAGCGAAAATCTATCATGTCATCTCCTTACTCGAATTGTTGTGAATGATTGTTTGAGCTATTCACAATTACATTAGCGCAGTATGAATAGATCTGTAGCCTGATTACACCTACGCTTTAGACGCTCCCGTACCTTCTTTATAGCATGTCTAGCCATCTCCTTGATGATAGGATAAACAGTTCTGAACGAATAATCCTCAGGCCCGTCATATTTGTTGATTTTGAAATGGTCTGTTGGTAAGGCAATTTTTCGGTGACCATCTATGCAAGCACTCTTCTCTTCTACTACCTTGTCACTCAATATGTTAGCATCTACTGAAAGCTCAATGTTCAATACTACATACCATCGTTTCCCATCTGCCACCCAACTTCTGCCCGTAATCTGTCTTATACGTCTCAAAAAAGCATACTGTTGAAACTGACATCCGAAACAGCCATAGGGTGAAGTTATGAAGTAGTAAGTTTAAGGTCTCAGAATCTTCACGTAAATCCTTCAAGATAGCATCACTCATTCCTAATCCAAGCGTCTTTCCAGTATATGCAATCCATTCTCCCCATTTTGAAGCGTCTGTACCACGGTGAGGGGTCCCAAGAAAGACAATCCCAACGGTAGATGTTGCAAGATCTTGAAATGTATCCCCACGGGAATTGGCACTCACAAGAGCCTGTCGCAGAAAATCAATGAAACGCTCCTTCAATAGAGGAAAATCAATTCACCTGCTCAATGACTATTCCGCCAAAGCTATGTCCAATAAATACGAGAGGCCTATATCTAGTCTCCTTCTCCTATCCATTTTAGAAGTCAGTGTTGATGGAAACCCCAAATTCAACTTTTTACCTCTTTCCGTTTATTATCTAGTGCAGTGAGGAGCTGTTCGGCACAAAGATCATGTCTTTGTTTTGGTGCATTTTTGTGCCATTGTGACTCGTAGTTGAAGGCCATAATGCGAGCATGCGGCATCTTTGATGGCAGTAGATCCTTGTCTGCGAGCCAATTCACCTTCTTGTATTGATTAGTCCCTTCCACCTCAACTTTCCTTACCCATGCCCAGGCAGGATCTGCTCCGAGACCATGAACGGCAACAACACTAGATTCAGTCTTGTTAGCAGGTGTCTGTTCGGGATGACGTAGATATCAGTAGGCACACTCAACATCTGGGAGTTCTCCTTCATAGAGAACAACCAGGCCAAGCCGTTTATCTCCCTGATTATCCATGTGTTGAAAAGAAATTTGTTGGTGCAGATAAGGTAGAGAGTTTGCGTTCAGTAGAATGAGTGAAAGTGGCAGCTACAAAATGGATTGCCCGAAGCTTGGCTTATGAGCATTGAGCTTCATAATTTCTTAATAGGAAGTTCATGGTTTCTCAGTACCGTAACCGTACTGCTCCCGTACATAGAACCCAATTCAGAACCGTGTTTTAATGACATAATGACAAAGAAAGTATGTAAGATACGTTACATAAACACGATATTGATGAAACGTCATAAAAGATGCAGTACGCAAGTCACTTGTATTTACAACCTCAAGAATATTTTAATAAATTCAACGCAAGCGTTGATGAATACTCAATACTGTAAACTTGAGTTACATGATACTAGACCTTATTTGCCTTATATGAAAGCTTTCCCGTCAGAAAAAAAACATCCATGGCAATGTCTGCAAAGTCCTGAGGTCTCAAGGCTCTCTCGTGACCACCCACTGGAAAGCATCGAGACTCCTAAGACTGTTCTGAACTCGTCTTGAAAACCCTGAGAGCCTCAACATACTGTAGCCCTGGTGCTGACCTCTTCGTTATCTAGTTATGAAATTAGTACGTGGTGCACTGCGGAAAAAACAGACGAATGCAGGTGTTTGAGCTTTTGACGGAGAACAAGGGCTTGAATAGGGACCCGGCCCACGGGGGGTTTGCCCTTCATCTTCAGATGCTTCAAGCACTCTACATGCTCCAAAATCACCGACTAGAACTCTCGTCTCTGATGGCGGTACATAGCGATCTGAATATATTGAAATACTCCTAAACTTAATACCACCAGCATCAATATTCCATGCTCGCTAAAACGCTCACAACCGAATAGAAAAGAGAAAACGAATATTTACAGCCAGAAGAACCATCTGACCCCTGAGACGGCACCTCTTAGGATCCCTCTTGCAAGCCGTATGAGTACCACGACAAACCATACCCACCACATGATACCCAGTAGAGTCCACTCGAGCAACAGATAGCCCCCTCGCCTAAGCCACCTAAGCCTGCGGCGACGTGTTCTAAGTATGGCATCCACAGCGTCATTGAGCTTTTGAACAGCCAAAGTGTGCGCAGTCGTAAGCTGCGCGCTGAAAGAATCGGCGTCGTCTGCAGCAGCGCGGACCATTGGCGTGAGGCTGTGCGTTACTCTCTCGTCAATGGCCTTGATTTGACGGTGCAGATGCTCGACTGTGGTGTTGGAGAAGTGCCCTGCCATGTCTCGCAGCCTCTGATTGGTGAGCTCGATGTTGTTGACGAGTATGCGAGCAGCAAGGCGGTGCTCTTGCGATCGAGGCCCGGAGGGGATAGGTCCGCTTGATATCTCCTCGAGGCCTTTTAAGAGGGGTACTGGTGCCTGGCCTACCGCATTCGCCCGACGGACTATCTCGTTGGCCTTGACACCGGAAGAGAGCAGCAGCGCTCTCACTTGCGCTATGTCACGCTTCGTTACTGTTCCGCGCACACTAGAAACCCCGCGATCGCATATACTCCATTGCCGCCCCTTGTCTAGATTAGGGCGGTCTGTTGGGCGGTGCTGACGACTTTCTAGACGTGATAAGCCAGAAGGTGGAGGGCCACGGCGCCCTATAGTGCCTGGCGATCCCAGAACTTCGTTGAGTTTTCTGTTCGCAATTTGCGCACGGTAGTCTGAACGACTGGTACTACTTTGACGAGAACCATCATACGAGACATCGGTATCTCGTGTCCGGGATCGAGTCATCGGTGGAGACGCCGATGGCGATACGTTTCTCATATCTATTCTTGGTGGTGCTAGACGATCAAATCTTTGCGAACGCCCTCGTTGTCGTTGTTCCAACTGCTGGCGAGTAATATGATCTTGCTCGGGTGGAGACTTTGTGGATTCTGCAAAGTGGTCACCTCGACCGAAAGGAGAGCGAAAGCTTGGAAGGTTATCCATATGATACTTGGGTGGCTCAACGTTGGTCGATTTCCGTGATAGCATTGCAATATCCTCGTTGTTGGTCGTAGCACGAGAAAGCGGGGCGCTCGGTGGGCTATCTAACCCACTCGTATCGTCATCATCGTATTCTGAATCCTCCATCGTGAAACTGGATACTGTAGGTGAAACTGGAGACGCTGTGTTATCCCGATCTCTTCTCCAAAAGAGATCTCCAACACGTGACACCTCGTTTCCCATCAGCTCTGCTATTCTGCCACCCTTCAAGAACCCTCGAAGCTTTGAATCAAAATCCCTTGTTATTTTTATGTTCTTGATGGAACTGCTGTCGCTGTATCGCTGGCGTTTACCCACAACATCAGCTGAATCCGGCGAAAGTAAGCCATCGTTAGCGATCAGACTATTTCCTGACTGAAGACTGTCCTCGGATTTGAGTCTATTGGTCTCCTTCCGTGACGTTTTGGATGGTGACTCCGACTCAGAGGCAAAATCTTGCTGACTGATTGCTTGCCGTTCTTTGCTGCGACTGGGCCGAAACGACCCCAGCCGAGAGGGCAATGTTTTCTTGGGCGATGAAGGTTGATCACCTGCGAGCGCTAGGTTGATGGCAATCTTAGGTGACGATCCATGGACATTTGAAGAGTTTCGCACACTATCAAAAGATGTGCGAGGCTGGCGATCCTTTCTCTCATCTAAACTCACCCTTGCCGAAGCTGGAATCGAATCTGAAGCCGGTTTTTCTGTTCTCGTACCTTGCAATCCTGTCCATTGGCTTTCTCCCTGAGAAATCTTACCATTGGCTTGGGCCTGATTCGACGGCTTCACATAAGCTCGATCTGCAGTGTCTCTCTTGTTCAGCAATGCATCATCAGCTTCTCTTTTGAGTATGTCGTTCATTTGTTTCTTAAGCGCTGCGCTGTCAAACCCATCATGGTCGCGATGGACTCGCCCACGCCCAATGACCTTGTCGGTAGGAGAATGACCTGAGCTGGAAGAACTTCGAGATTGGATGAGGTTCCTAGGCCATCTGCCTTTTCGATCTAAAGAACTGTTGTGGCTATGCATGGGCGAATGTAGAAGAGACAATTCTTTGCGGGGACGACCTCGTTCTCTAGGGCTGTCTTGTGTGACTGTCATCGCTGGCAGAAGGCTGTCTGCTGACATATGTTTGTGGATCGTTTCTAAAGACCGTTTCGGAGCTCGTTCACTATCTCGACTTGCCCTTGGTAGCGCCTGGCTGAGTATGTCTGTACTTGTAAAAATTTTGTTGCCACTAGAATCTTCAATACGCCTGATGTTGGCATCCCGGCCTAGCCAACATGCGTCGGCAAGTAGATCCCAAGGAGTGATTGTCCAATTTCCTGGTAGTTTTCGGGACTTGTTACCTGATTGCCCGGTTGAATGTGACCCACCCAGTGCTAATGATGGATCCAGTAAGGCCAGATCTGGGAGGGCCACATCATAAGGCGGTAACGGATAATGATCATCGACTCTGGATATTCCAGCTTCTCGCTCACTGGCTACAGTATCCACCCATTTTCTGACTCTGTCAACATTCTTCCAACCATCTGCCTCAGCATCGAGTGTTGTCTTTTCGCGTGCTCGCACTCTTCGATTGCGAATATATTGCAAGGGATTGTACGCTCGTCCAAGGATATCAAGCGTGTCAGAGTTTGCCTTTGCCGCTGTTTTGGTTGTAGTAGACCTGCTTCTTGGCCGCACGGGTATCTTTGGGAGATACTGCAACAGCCTTCTGTACTCGTATGATAGCTCTAATGCCAACTTTGCCCTCTCTGTCCGCGTCAAAGTTGCTTCCGTGGGATTGAAGATCGTGTTACTAGCAAGCCCAACATCAAAAGTGGGTGCGACGGTAGGCTGCGGGGTGCCATAGGACGGTACAAGTTGAGTCTCGGCAACTTGACGCTGTAGCCTGCTTGCCCGCGGGGAAATGTTCCTAGAGATGCGTCTCTGATCTTGCAAATGCTGCCGTAGACTCCCACCGGTTGATATTATAGGATAACTACCAGATAGACCTGCACTAGGTTGGTTTGAGGATACAACGCGCCTGCTTCCAGCAGGATAGATTGGGGAGAGGCGACCTCCGCTGAAATTTCTTCTGCGATTTTCACTGAGGTTCAAAGCAAGATTGACGATCTGTACTGGGTCTGTGTCGTGCCCTAGGGCATTCCTTGTATCTCTGTCCAAATGCTGGCCTTGATTCTGCTTCCTCGACTCCCATTCGGTATCGCCGCTAACAGTAGAGCGGAAACTGCCACTTGTTCTCGACGTTCTTGATGGTAGTGGTGAAATCTCATCTGGGTCGGTCCGGGCAGTATCACCAGAACCCCTCGTAGGAGTAACATTGTAGATTTCCGTAGAAAGCGGCGAGCTTCCTAGAGATGTCTTGAAGCGGTGACGTCGATCCACTATCCTACTTTGCGGAATAGAGAGGTCCTCATCTTCAGCCTTCCGCTTTCCCTTTGAGCTTCCTGTGGTCTCGTATGCGGAATGCCTTAATGCCGCAGGGTGTGTATTGCGTTTAGATGCAGACGGCAGTAGAAAACCACCCGAGTTCTTGGGTCTTTGTCTGCGCTGTCCCTGAACCTCATGAATTGGGTCCACATCTTCAACCCCTACATTAACAGCGGAGGAAGCCCTATCATTCAGGCTTTGTGGATGGGTGTGGCCTTGATGGGCAGTTTGTGTCCCGAAGCTGTTACCATCGATGCCTGACTGGATCTCAGAAGTTGCGTTGGAGGAGGCCGAAGGTCTTGAGGTTGAGGAGCTTGGCGTCTGGGCGCTAGACATGGCATCTTTGTAAATTCAGGCATGAAGTCGTAGTATACATTGGAGGTCCTTTGAGTGTTTCCACTAATAGAGAAATACAATTACCGCCGAGAGTTCGAGGCCTTTGGAGTTTTAGGAACGAGGTCAATTGATTGCCATGCGTGCATGCGTAATTCCGGACCGCTAATTCGGCAGGGCCTTAAGGTAAGGTGATTGCCCCTGCATTCGCGCTAATGTCAACCCTACTCTTAAGCTAGTTCTACTTTGAGATATGGTCACGTGTCAGAAGTCCACTCTGGTCATGCAAGGCATTTATTCGAGATTCTCTATCCTGGCTTGAACTTGCAGCTTCTTGAACATCCACTGCAACCACGCGATTGAACTGATACTCAAGAGGACTCTAATCCAGTGAATGAATATGGACGGTTGCTATCGTTGGACACATTGCTTATATGTGATTGAAATACAAGCCCAGCAAGTGAGCACAGCAGTCTGATGTTCGCCTTTTAGCTGGGGAAATATGTACAAGTGATGTTTTAATGATTGCTTTAAGAGCCTTGAAGCGGCTGACCCATCCCTCCGAGGGTGACCATCTTGGTTATTTGGTACTCAGACATGCCATACTTGCTGCCTTCGCGCCCGAACCCGCTCAACTTTACACCACCGAATCTAGAGAGGGGTTAGCAATAATTAGGTTTAGGAATAGAAACAGCGAACTCACGGTGCTGCAGGGTCACTGATCAAGCCAGTGTTGACTCCAACCATTCCAACTTCAAGAGCCTCAGCGACCCGGTAAATCCGTTGCACGTCCTTACTGTAGAAGTAGCCGGCCAAACCTACGTCGGCCGTATTTGCCATATCAACGACCTCCTTCTCGGTTGAGAAGGGAAAGAGGCCGGCTACAGGGCCAAAGGTTTCCTCTGATGCCAGCTGCATATCCATCTTCATGCCAGTGATTACCGTGGGCTCGAAGAAATTCGGTCCCAAGTCTGGTCGCTTGTTTCCTCCTACGATAACTTTCCCTCCTTTCTTCTCTGCATCTTTGACGTGGGCTTCGATCTTGGTGATTGCACGGTCATGGATCAATGGCCCATGTGTGACTCCTTCCTCGTAACCTCCGCCAACCTTGAATCTTTTGACTTTCTCTGCAAACAACGATGCAAATTTGTCGTAGATGCCCTCCTGGATGTAGAGACGGTTTGCGCAGACGCAAGTCTGTCCTGAGCTTCGGAACTTGCTCGCGATGGCTCCGGCGACGGCATTCTCTAGATCTGCGTCGTCGAAGACGATGAATGGAGCATTGCCACCAAGCTCGAACGAGAGCTTCTTGAGGGTATTTGCAGACTGTTTCATCAATAACTTTCCGACGCCTGTCGATCCGGTGAAAGACACTTTGCGAACGGTCGCACTTGAGGTTATAGCTTCACCAATCTCTGCCGTGTTCTTTAGCGCACTGATGATGTTGACTACACCCTTTGGGATCCCAGCACGGTGAGCCAGCTCAGCAATGGCGAGAGATGTGAAAGGGGTTTCCCCTGGGGATTTGGCGACGACTGTACATCCGGCTGCAAGCGCAGGGCCGATTTTTCGAGTGATCATGGCTGCAGGGAAGTTCCATCTGCATCCAACAGTCAGTCTGGATCATCGACCGCGGTAATATAACACTCACGGAGTAATGAGTCCACAGACGCCAACCGGTTCTTTGATCGTGAAGACTCTGTTGCCGGCAATGGAAGCATTGATGGTATCTCCATCGGCTCTGGGAGCCTCTTCACTGAACCACTCGAAGAAGCCTGCGGCGTATGCAACCTCGCCCTTTGCATCCGCCAAGGGTTTGCCATTCTCCCAAGTGATGAGTCTTGCCAGATCTTCTTGGTTGTCCATCATCAATTGGTACCATTTGCGAAGCATGCGCGACCTTTCTCTAGCGGTTGTCTTGCGGAAGGAGGGGAATGCCGCAGCGGCAATGTTGATAGCGTTTTCTGCATCTTCTTTGGAGCACTCGGGGCACGTCCCTATAAGCTTGCTGCTTGACGGATCTGTGCGATTCGCTCTCAGCAAACTCCAGTCTTGCGTAGAGCTTCCAGAATCATACCTATGACTTCAAACGTCTTTCCGGATTTGGCTTTGACCCACTCTCCATTGACGTAGCACAAGTCTTCCTTGAAGAGCGATGGGTCATTAAGCTAGTAGTGCAGGTCAGTAGACGGCGCCGTCCATACAATAGGATACCCAATGGCTTTGGGAAATCCGACAAGCTTGGGAGGCACATGTGACATACTTTAGGTACACTGTGGTTCGGCATTGCGTATGTCCTCGATATGAATCTTGGTAGAGTGCTAGGTTGGAAGTGGGATTTGAACACTGCTCGGTAGGAAGAGAGAGATGAGATTACTCGCATTATGCAGAGCAGGACAGAAGGAACGATCAGATCATCAATGACATATTCGAGCCCCACCCGGAACGTGGGTAAGGTAGCTTACTCTATGCATTCAACAGCGGAGGAACAACAATGGCAATCGCGTTCAAGAAATCGGCATCTGTTGAATGTTTGGGGATGTGGGGTACAGATGACGCAGTTGCCGCTGCGGCAGATCCTCGGCTTAGACATTTCTTTGGATAAGTATGAGGTACCTTAGGACAAGTGCCTTAAGGCGTACTCCACGGCATTGAAATGGACAGGGTGAAAATTAGGCTTGGTTGCTTCGGTCAAGTTCAGCATTCACAAGGTATGAGGTTGGGGCTGCCCTTTTAGAGGCTATGATGATTTGGATAGGTGGTCGAAGCTATCTCTATCACTACTTCCTTGAAGTGATTACTCTGCACAAGACATGATTACAACAGGAAGCCCTTGATCCTTCAAATCTCATTCAAGATCCTCCCCCAGCGATCGGAGGAACAAATGCCAATTCCTATATCTCGAAAGACGATCCCATGTTCTTTCAGAGACAATACTACCAAGTCCCTGCCAGCTCCGAACACATGCCATGATTTGAGAGCCTTCATCCAACCCAGCCGAGGGGAAACAGAGCCATAGTTCAAGAGGATGTGTACCATACGAACGTACTAGTAGATAGCCCGCCGAGTATGTACTGAAACAGGATAACGGTTGCTAGCCGCTCAAACAAACTAGTAGTCAGTAAAGGTGACCTACGTGTGAGGCTTGCCGTTGGGGCTGCCGAGCTGTAATGTCCATTTGCGTACTCGAGTACTTCTTCCGGAGTCGAGGGCGAATGATCCGTCGTACAATCACTGCAATCAATGGAAATCGAGCCATGGTAATTGTCAATACTTCGGACTCTTGATAATCACAGAGTCTTGAATCTCATCATGAGTAGTCCGAAACTCGGCGGGACGTCCGATGACTTGGTGTGGCTTTACCTCTGTCTGCATCTCTAGGGATCGGTGCATGAGAATAGACATCATGATCTTTGGAATAGATGAGCATTACCCTTGAACACAATCGGAGCGGCTACAAACGCACTCACAGCTCTGTCTTACTAGTGACAATTTGGCCCACGTTCTTATCAGTACCCCTCCTAGGAGGGGCTTCTGTGGTTTTGGCTTCGAAGAAACCCTCCAGATCCATCCATTCTCCAACGAATGCAGTCGTCAAGGTAGCCCAGTCTTTGACTGTATCCAGATCCAGGTGTTCTCCATCATCGTCTAGGTTGTGCCATGCTCTTGGGTAAGGATAAGGTATAACATGTAGAATTTCCACCCCTCTCTCCATGAATGGTAAGTGGTCATCTTCCATTTTAACCCCTGACCATTGATTATTCTCAGCCTTTTCGGCTTCCGGAAGGAACGGCGAATCTGCTCTTTTGCTCCTCTGATGATCACCGGTATTCCTGGGATGCTCTGTAGAGGAGAAGAAAAGCGATTGCGAGCGTAGTCGGTTCTCGAGGGTAGCCATATTACGATAGGCCCAATGGGTCGTTTTGAACCAAGATGGAACGTTTGGATTCTTTTCCCCAAGCAAGTCCAGTAATAAAAACAAGGAGATAGATGAGAGAGCGTTGTGGTAGGTTGACAGGGCGGGGTGGGGTGTAGCCTCCAGCTCTATGGCCAAAGCCTTGGCCCCGTAAATAGAGTCGTTATTGTCCCAATTTACGAAAGCCTCCTCTCCGTCCATGAAGATTATCTGAATGCCTTTTTGCTCTTCGATCCCCAGAAACCCTCCGTTGCCTACGCCTTCTGCTTGCATGTGCTCCCACTTCTTCGTCAAAGCAGAGTCTACACTGCGCGCTGCGTGCATGAGCATAGCACAGGGGGCAGCGCTGTCGGTTGCTCCAATGAAGCCCGCAGGGTTGAGTTTGCTGTCGTAATGGGCTACGAGTGTCAGTCGACCCACTTCTCCAGGAGTAGTCCACGGAGGATCGCGAGAGACAATCAGATTGACGAAAGGGATATCTTTGTCACCAGTTGCAGGTGTTTTCGAAGTGGAGTTCTGGAAGGCTATATTCCATTTGGGGAGACTGGTCTTGAAGAAATCGACGAAGTGTTTGAGTACATAAGTAGAACCGGGGGAACCGGGGACACGAGGGCGCAGGATTGGAGCAAGTAGCTTCCCTTCTTTTATGTCAAAATCATTACCAGCATCGGGGAGTACTTTCAGAGTTTCGTCTGAAAGGGTTGTGTAGGCCCGGGTGAAATAGGTAAATAGCAAGAACAGTAAAATATGAATAAAAGAAGGTAATCTGGCCATTGCCAAAACCCAGGGTTGTCTCCGTAGGCTATCGGCTGAAAAGACTGACGATACAACAAATCATGGGAGTGTACCGTATGGCGAGACTGGTCCTGCACGAGTGAGGTCCAGCAGCATGCAAGAAAGGAGAGGTTGTCCTCCCTGACTTCCAGAGTTTCGGCACGGACTATCCCTGCCTATCCCTGCTGTCGATCTAGGATATCGGTCAATCTTTATAGCCGATTGCCGACCAACCTTAAGTCCACCTGCTCCTCAGCTTGGCTACCTCTCCCATATACACAACTACTCTTCGCTCAAGGACAAGCCCAGACCATAAATGCTCATGCAAATCTGTTCTTGGCGACTAGGACGCCAATCATCTGCAATCAGGCGTGTGAGTACGGTATGTCAGGTAGCTAGAATGCGACCGGTTGGTCGTGTGTATGCATCCACTGTCCCAGCTTCCACCAAATCAGGTAGGAGCTTTTCATGCAAGCATCCTAAACGACGTCTTACTGAAAGAGTACACTAGCATATCCAGAGCGGCTTCTTGTCTACCATGCTGGCACTGGACGAACAGTCTTCGTTGGCTGTTTGAAGCTCACCACAATCTTTCTCTTTTCCTTCTCTTGTCTCCTTGTTGCTCCAGTGCTCTACAAGGCCCCTGACCAGCCAATTTGGGTCATCCCTGCAGGTGACTGAACGTAGTTTTCCCAAATTTTGTCCCAGCTAATACTTGAGATAGCTATTGCCTGTGGAGCGATTCCAATGTTGTATGTCATGTACTCCACAGCTCCCTTTGTGAGTTATGTTCACATTCGATTACCGATTTTTGCTCGCCGCTCGAGAGAACAGTTGCTTAGGTGGGCGGAGAGTATGTCTCCCACCACAGAGATCGATATGACAACGATGCGTTCTTATGGTCGTCCGCGTGTTTCTAGGATACCTCTCAGGGATTTGCAGAGAACGAAAGCTAGCCTTGGTATTGCAAATCTTACTAGAGTACAAAGCTCGTCCCAAGCCGAGATGAAAAGACCTTGGTGGATGAACAAACCGCCAAAGCATTTCTATGTGGGCAATGACCGTGGAAAGAGTCGTGAAGCCTCCGTGTGGCAGAAGGCCTTGGAGAGGATCCCAATGGCTTGAGCACGCGGCATTCGATCTGAGTTACAGCATCTCGGAGTATATCTAACGTAACGTGGTCAGCCCAAAGTCAAAAGCTCCTACCAAGGTCTTGTCACATAGGTGAGCAAAATAACTTGCTGCTATATGATAGTATCAAGGCTTACAGAATTGACAGAACCTTTGGCGTTGTTGAGATCGAATCCCTCGTCTAGTATCATCGGTCAACCAAAATTTGGTACTCCGAGACCATCGTCAACAACAAAGTCAGTAAATACTGGTGCAGGCTATTTTCCGTCCTAGGCCTTCGTGTCTTGATGTTTAGAAACAGCTCATAGGATAAACCGAGAGGGCCAAGTATTGTCACATATCTTGGCTTGGTTTTCGGAATTCTGCCAACTTAGACCCGAAGGCTCAACAATCCACGCTAGTCTTATGAACACACCTAGGGTCTAGGGCAGCTCAGCAACGATCACATCTACATCTACGTCCTACACCCACCCTTTCTTCGGCAACAATTACCAACATCTCGAATCACAGCTTGTTCCTATTGCGCCCTCAAGATGCCCGTTCAATCCACCCTTAACCACAAGATGGTTCTTACTACCCGAGACACGGCGTTGCTCGCCCTGGTCTGGCAATGCTTAAAAGACAGTCCTAAGGTGAGCTTAGATCACTTCCGTCTTTGCATTAATTAAGTTACAAACAAATATATCATCTATATCTTACTTCTTGTGCTTACATCACTTATGCCGTCTCATCTTTTCCCCTCAAGCCCGGAACTAGCGATTTCGGACCTCAGCCACCCATGCGCTTGACAATGAACTCAAGCTTATAACCGTCTCTAGGTCGACTACGTAAAGCTGGCTGAGTTGGGAGGTTTCAAGACTGCCGCTTCCGCCTGCGCAGTATTCAGCGTTATCAAGAGGAAGCTCATGGTTATTGCAAACGCTAGTCCTGCTGCGGCTTCTGGCACTCCCAAGAAGACCATGGCCGAAGTTGAGCCGAAGTCCAAAGAGGACGAGACTGTCGAGGGAGGAGCTAACAATGACGTTGCGGCAACCCCCACTGGCGATGGTAATGCTGATGAGATCGCATCCCCGCCTTCAACCCCAAAGAAAGGCGCTAGCAAACCAAAGGCGTTCGATGAAGATGACGAGGATGCCACGCCGACTCAGGCTATGCCTAAGAAGCGTGCGCCTAAGGTTAAGGTGAAGACGGAGGATGTTGGAGATGGTCAAGCTGCTTTTACTACCCCGACGTCTACGCCGAAGAAGCGTAGTCGAAAGCCCATGGGCGAAACTCCGTCGGCGCCTAAACGTGTCAAGAAAGCAAACGGAAAGGGCGCCGACATGGTCAACGGCAAAGTGAATGAAGCAGCCGAAAAGCAACGTATGGCCGCCACGATCGCCGCTTCAAAGACCCTTCAGAAGTTTACCCTAGGCAGTGATGATGAGTCCGGAGACGAACAGGAAGACGAACAGGAAGATGAACAACCTGGTGTCAAAGAGTTGAAGAAAATCATGGGAGCTAGATTCATTGCCGAACGCGCGCTTGAGGTCTTGGCTCACGGCGCTGGCGAAGATTCGGCTCATGGAGATGACGAATCGTTGGCCCACCAGGACTGCATGTTCCCGGACAAGGGCCCCAAGGACGATGGCCAATTTGACAAATACACGCCAAAGGCTGGCGCGCTTGAAGTCTTGGCTCACGACGCAGGCGAAGTTTCGGCTCATGGGTATGACGAACCTTTAGCCCACCAGGATGGCATGTTCGTCATGGATGAGGAGATTGTCGATAATTACACGCCAAAGTCGACCTCTTCTAACACGAACAAGTACAATGCATCCAAATGGATCTAAGGTAATTCTCATATGGATCTTCTACAACACACTAAAGCTAAAAGTTTCTCACAGCCCCAGAATACACCGATCACCATTCCATCACCATACTAAGACAACGATCCTGCCTCTTCTACGGGGATCCCTTGTGAAGCGTTCTTAGTGATGGAAATGGTCTCTTTATCGGTAGTTCTGCGTCGCTTTACTTCGTCTGGTGGATCGTTGCTTGTTTTTAGTCAGGGATAGTCGTTGGCGCTGTGTCATGCTTGTAACGGAAGGGGTTGGCATATGGAACAGGTGTTCTTTGATGGAAACGCTCCGGTGGACACGTGTTCTTTAGGGGAAGTACTTTGACGCATGGAAAGTCCAGCTGGTCGTAGGTAGCTTTTGCAATCCAAGTCGGCAATATCTGGTGATTGCCTATTAACCAAACCATCAAGTCAGACCACACAATCCCATTCACCTTAGTATCCTCTTTTTTAAACAATCCAACACTAAAAATTCACCATCAGTCTTTCCAGGCTCACTTTATCCGCACTAGGCCACCGAAAGGTGAAGTAGCACAGCCTGAGCTATACAGCTTCAATAACTTCAAAGATAACGTAGGCACTTTTTCTTTTCTTTTCGAATTGAAGTTCCTGCCCGTTCAAGCGCCTTGCTGTTCTAAGGTAGATACTAGATGAGAGATATGCTCGCTATATGTGAAAGACACGATCTGGAAAAGCTCTTTGTAAGAGCCTTTGAAGTCAAGGAAAGCGCACCCCCAAGATCGAAAGAGAAGAAGGTAACAAACAAGCCTGACGATACATACTGAAGCGCTCACTCGCTCGCTCGCTCAAGATTTTCATAAGCCAAGTTAAACCCCTCTCAAAGCAACACAGAACCCTCACAACCCCGCCACAGCCCTCCTCAACACATCCACCCCCCTCTCCCCCACCACCTCCCCCACCACTTCCCTCAACAACCAAGCAACATCGCTCTGCCACCCCAACTCCACCCACCCCCCACCCCTCGCACTCTCCAAACTCTCCCTCAACCGACTCGTGTGCTCCCACTCGCGGGCCGCTACCTCCGCCCTCTCAACCACTTTGCTCGGGATCCCGCACATGGACGCGCAGTGCATGCCAAACGAGCCCTCGGCGACGCCGTCTTCGAGCTTGTAGAGGAAGGTGACGCGCCGCTGCGCGGCGTCGACGTCGATCTGCATGCGTTTGTTGCGGACCTCGGGGTGGTGGGAGAACTCGGCAGCGAGGGAGTGGTAGTGGGTTGCAAAGAAGCCGATGCAGCCGACGTGGGTGGCGATGTGGTGGAGGACTGCCTGGGCAACTGCTACGCCGTCGTAGGAGCTTGTTCCGCGGCCTAGCTCGTCAAGGATGACGAGGGAGCGGGGGGTAGCTTCGGAAAGGATTTTCTTTGTTTCGGCGAGCTCGACGAAGAAGGTGGATTGGGCGGCGAAGATATTGTCGTTGGCGCCGAGGCGGGACATGATGCGGTCGATTGGAGTGAGGCGGGCATGGCGCGCGGGGACGTAGCAGCCGATTTGGGCGAGGATGACTGCGATGCAGGTCTGCGAAAGGTTAGCCTTGTATTATACTGTTTGGGGAGAATGGAGTTTTCACCATTCTCAGGATAGTCGATTTGCCCGCGGCATTAGCACCAGTCAGGAGATTGATGCATGCTGTGTCACCGCCTAGCTGTATGTCGTTGGGGATGAAATCTGTGGCGTTAGGGAGCATGCATGGGTGTCTTAGATCTTCGAATTCCACAACGCTTTTCTCGTCGTCCACAAATTCGGGTCTGCAACTGGGTTCGCCGAATGCTAAAGAGGCTTTGGCTAAACAGATCAAGCAGTCTAGTTGTGCGATGATTCGTACAGCTGCCAGCCAAATAGCATAATCCTCGTCAAAGCGTGCGAAGAACCTTCCAGCCACTTCTTTGACAATCTGAGCGTGGGTCTCCCGGGCTTCCAGTAGCTGCCGAACAAGTGATCGAAGCTCAGGACTGTAATAGCGCTTCACCTTCTGGGTTGCCGACATTTGATCCCAGCTTTTCGGAACGCCCTTGACCTTAAGGGGCACCTCGAGCTGGTATATCTCCTTGCCGTTGTCACGATACACGATTGTACTACATCCCAAGTCTTTTCGTGTTCTGTTCAGGAGAGTGTCCAGGTCTGCTAGCACTTGTTCAATATGATCTTGGCTGGCGTCGAAATCCTCCTCCACACCACGTTCTGGAATAAGGAGGCCATCGTCTTTCGCTTTGGAGCGATCAAAGGCGGCTTTCCAGTGCTCCAGTGTTCCTTTGAGGTCTGGCATGGAGGAGATCAATTGCCCAATCACGCCATCACCGGAACCTACATTTTTCACAAGGCTCATGGTATAGTCTATTTGCTCAAAGGCATCCAATACCTTAGCAAAATCTTGTGCTCTGCAACTTCCTGCGTGTATACGTGAGATCATTCTCTCCAGATCAGGTAGCTTGACGAGTTGGGATGTGAAATGTTCTCGGACGGTGGTATCGGCATTCAGCGACTCCACAGCGTCGAGGCGGCCATTAATTTTCGCAGCGTCCATTAGGGGATGGCATACCCACTGTTTCAACAAACGCTTGCCGAAGGGCGTTATACAGCGATTGAGAAGTGTAAAGAGCGTTCCGTCTGTCCCACCATCGGCTGAGTTTGCGAAAATTTCCAGGTTGATCAAGGTCTTTCCATCTAGTACAAGGCTGCTGGCCTTTCTAATTGGATCGTACCATGAGAAGTTACCAAGAGTCAGGAGCTCACGGTCAATCTTCAAGGTCCTGAGATATTGTACAAGAGCACCAAAAGCAGACATCAACAATTCTTTCTCTCTGGATTCCCGTAGGGCTTCAGGCCATGCTTCGGCGCTGACTTGGCCATCTGCGACGAAGTAGCCACTGGCACCAAGTTCGCGGCATGTGGTGTCAGACGTCCAGAACTCCTTGCCAGGCTTGAGGTGGTTCCACAAAGTGGTTGGTCCTGTATTGTTCTTGAGTATTCTCATAGCTGGGACGGATACACAAGATTTCTCAAGCAGTAGTTCTTGTGGTCTCGTTTGCGCGATAAAGGTCTCAAACTTTGTCATCTCAACATCGTCGACGAAGTCTGTCAGGAAGAATTGACCGGTGGCCGTATCCACGAAGGATATGCCAAAAGCCGGTTGTCCTTCTACCTCGGACTCTTTGATAGACACGCAGAAAGTAGACATGTCATCTTGAAGCATACCGCCATCAACCAGAGTCCCACTTGTTAATACACAGGCAAGTTCTCGACGAATGATCTTCTCCTCTTTGACACCTTTCGCGGCCTTTGCTCCATCGCGTTCTCGCATCTCTTTCCCCAGAGCCGACTCCTTTTGGTCTACACGGGCAATCTTGTAACCCTTAGCGACGAATTGATTTGCCCAGTGATCCAGGCTCATCTCAGGGACGCCAACCATACGCATGTTGACCCGGTCGGTAAGCTTGAGATCAAATAGTTGATGGCCAATCGTTGCATCATTCTCGTAGAGCTCATAAAACTTACCTTTCTTAAAGAACACGATAGTATCCCAGAACTTCTGTTTGATTTCCCAGTATTGCTTCTCGAACGGCGAAAACTTTGCCCAAGCCAGAGGAGGTATATAGACTGTCCTTGGATCATAGTCCGGATGCTCTGGTGGATTTCGATCAGCGTCCATGATTCGTGCAAGCCACGTGTATCGCTGGTCAGGTTCTGTGGTGTGAGCCTTCTCTTTCCACTTCTTAGCCGCGGGATTGGGCTTCCTAGGAGCTGCATTTGCTTGGCGAGGCTGCAGAGGCTGCGTGTTGTCAGGGTCAAATGACCACTGTTGGGCTGTGGACGCTGTTGGCATTTCCGGCATGTCCAGATCAACCTCAGTATCAAGTGGAACAATGGGGGAGGTCTTGCATTGTTTTGACGTAGAAGCTGATGAACGCTTCCTCTTTCTTGTTGTAGCTACATCCTCGTCTGAATCGTCGGGCACAATGAAGTCGTCTAATTAATCAATAAATGTCAGCAATGCGGATAACCAACTAGGCTTTGATAGTGTTACCCTCATCTACTACCTCATCGGCGGCTTCTATGTCTTGACCAAAATCTTCTTCATCACTGGCTTCGCTTGTTTTCCTTCGTTTCAGAGCTCTACCTCGGGTTTTGTTTGGTTTCACAGGTTTGAAGACATCTTCTTCCTCGTCGTCTTCAGCTTCAGACTCGGCATAACTTACCACCTTCTTCGCCTAGAATAGGAATTATCAGCTTGAGTATGGAGGGGACAAATAAAGTACTAGCCTTTCGAGATGGGCTATTGAAGCTTGAAGGGATATCGTCTCCTTCGAATGCAGCGGCACCAACCGCAGAAACTGCAGGGGTGATTGGCGACGGTAGTCCAATAATATTACCCGCACTAGCCAAGGTGTCTTGTCTGTTTTCCTGGTCATCTGGGTCTTCCAATGCATCACTACTTGGGGCTGGTGTCAAGCTTTGGCTTGATCCCCTCGCCATCCCTTTTGGCAAAATCGCCTTACGAGGGCCATTGGTCTGGGATCGAGCGGTAGAATCTAATCTGGGAGCTTCAACTGATTTCTTTTGGAAGAAGCCCAAAATGGATTTCTGGTCTTTACTGGACTGCGAGCCCGAGGTCGACTTTCTCAGCGAGGGCGGATTGGGTGTTGATGCAGACTTGGGTATCTTGGCTAGGCCAGCCATTGTCATTAGAAGGTATCAGATTTCTGAGGCTTTCTAACTGATCATGATTTGTATAAGAGGCGCTGATATTTCGCGGAAGTAGATAGCTTGGGAAGGAAGACGTGACTGTGACGCCGTGACGCGAGGTACGGATTAGTACGCGACTGATCCGCTAAGCGGTCAGTACGAGTAGTGTACGATTACATGTATCCAAACCTAATTGCTGAAGAGCCTCAACAACCACATCACGCTTCCTTTCGAAAAATCCTCACTTTCGTCACGTTCTTATATTGCTTTCATGCTTCAGACAACTTTAATTCTTTCATGAAAGACCGAGGGTGCCGCTTCAGACTTTGTGGAAGACCAAATTAAAAGCCTTGAATTTTTCAAACCAACCTCAGCTCCTTCGCATCCAAGTCAATCCATCTAGCAAATTATCTTCTTGTACTCTGCAAAGTATCTTAAACCTATTTATGTTACATTAGAACACCTTCAAGAACAATCCGTACACCTTTGCTCATCGTCACAGCGATCTCAACACATGTTGCATTATTGAAGGATGTTCTACTGTGGACTTTCAACACGCTGGACGTCTGGATGCAAGACATGTCTATCTAGGGGGAGTGCTTTCTCCTGGTGCCAGTAATGGCCGAAAGGAAAGTTCTGTCGTAATTGCCCCTTTTCCTGCGGTGCGCCCTCAGGCTTTGCTTGTCAGACCGACTCTTTAACATGGCTAGGTTTTTGGAAATTCAATCTACACGATTCACAGACACAGATATGTTTTTCTTGTTCGCAAAGTCGCAAAGTCGCAAAGTCGGAACTAATAGATATTCTATCGCTTGAGAAGATCCATCTAGTCAAGCGCAGGGGATACCTACCAATAAACGCTGTTGTACATATTAGAGTCGAGTACTAATGTACATACATACAACCATGCATGCCCTTCCAAGATACCAATGACCTCTTGTTCGCCAACACTTGCGTAGCATTAATATCGCAGCCTTGGCGATGGAGTTGCGAGAGATCACGGCAGCTTCTCGATTTGATGCGCAGGGTCTTATGACGAAGGATCAGCACCATGCTGATGCAGCGGCGCTTTCTGAACGTAACTCTTCTTGTGCCACGGCTTCAAGAATCGGACGCTGTTATCCAGAGGTTGATTATCTTCCTCTTTCCACCCAGGCGCCGTCAAGCCCTTTTTCTCAAACTCCTCATCGCTTATGATTTTGACAATCTTAACTTTCCACTTTCCCACCCTAAGGATGAGCAGGTCATCGCCTATAATGTATTTCTCCGTTTCTTGGGGGTTCCAATTCATGCAGGGGGAGAAATCTAGATGATCAGACATGGTTCCCGAAGCAGACGGTCTACTTCCTATATAGGCGCCTCGTTTGGCGCAAAGGCGGTGTCCTTCACTCTTCGAAGCGACTAGACCAGCGGAAAAGAGGACTCGAGCAATGGGTTGGTTGTACACAAGGGACTTGGGCAAGATGGCGTTCTGGGATGGTGAATTTGCGGCGGTTGTATGCATTGCATGTATATTCAGAGCCGAAGACATATCCGCAGGCTTTGCAGTCTTGGATGCGGAGACATCGCTACCCTCTTCCGCTTCGGCATCAGTCTTTTGCGCATCTCTAGCCTCTAGCGGGTTAGATATAGCAGTGGGGCGGAAAAGCAGTGTATGCTGAGCCTCAACTTCTCTTTTGATTATAGGCCCGTGGATAATCTCAAGGACCTCACTGGCCAATTTAACTTGTGCTATACGCTTGGATGGCTGCTTCTCGTGCTCCGCCATCAAAGACTTTATGTCAGATATTGGCATGAAAGTGAATAGCTTCAGGTATCGACCAACATCAGCATCGGCAGAGCGGATGAAGAACTAGTCAACGTGAGTGAGGGACTTCTCATCAACGCGGTGAGGACGTACCTGATACAAATCGAACGCACTCGTCATGTCTTTATCCAACCAGATAGCGTTACCGGCACTCTTACCAAATTTCTCACCCGAAGCGGTAGTCAATAGAGGTGTCGTAAAGCCCATTGGCTTCATCAAAAATTCCTCTTTTTCTTGCCTATGTAAAGGGTCGTAATGATGTTTGTTGATGTAATTTATGGCGTCCATACCAGCGATAATATTTCCGTACTGATCTGAGCCACCAATCTGGACCTGAACCCGTTTCGTGTGATACATGTGCCACCAATCCCATGATTGTAGGATTGGGTAAGTAAATTCAGCAAAAGACATGCCATCGCCGTTCTCCATTCTTGTCTTCACACTGCACGTGGTTAGCGTAGTCCCCCTGTGATGCCACGAGTGACATAACATGGACTTACTCACGTATCCCTTCCGAGCATTGTTCCTATTCTGACGCCTGACCCGAGTAATCGTAGAATCTCTGCAAATTCTAGCTTATTCAGCCAGGCATTGTTGTTCGCCAGTTCCCTGTGCCATGCCCATTCCCAGTGATACCCGTATTTTTTGGCGTATTGCTCTACGTTCACCCAGAGCCTCTTCAGTTGATAGTGCATGCTAGCCATGTTAGCCTTTCGGACTGTCGAGTCTTGTGCCTCTCGCGATGCCGTCCGCCCACTAGGGTCGCCAATTCTAGCAGTCGCGCCGCCCAGCTGCAGTAATTTAGGTGATGGTATCGGAGAACAATAGATTTCGTGTTGCTTACCAGCGAAACCGTATGAAAACCATTGACATGCATCCAGAAAAGCGACATTAGAGGTACCAGATGCCCAACATGCAAAGAAGGGGCCGTAGGATCAATCCCCAGATATGCGCCAATGCGCTTTTGTCTCATCAACGAGTCAAGGTCATCTCGGCTTCCTGCAACAGAGTTTACGTATCCCCTCTCTTCGAGAATACTTAGCATGCTCTGTTTCCGTCCCGCCTCGATTTCTTTGGCCTGGGCGCCCCATGCTTCTTTCGCCTCGGCCGTCTTTTTAAGCCAATTTTGCGTTATAGGTCTTTTCTGTGTCATCGAACCTTGCAAGCGCAATCCACGTATTCGCGCATGTCGAACACACGATGCACAGATGAACGGCGAAGTTTGGGAAAGCCTATAAGCAGTTGGAGAGACAACCATCGCATGTGGTGTGAGAAGAACTGTTGCCAGAAACTCTGATGGTTGTTTCCAACCGAATCCCTGCAGAGCGATTAAATAATTAAGCCAATCAGCAACAATAGCCTTTACTTGCCTTCAATAGATAGTTAACCTCTTCAATACTGTCATAGTTGTGCAACAATCACTTATTATTGAGACTTTGAGATTTGTGGGCAGTGGTTTTAGGGGCAAGATCATACCTACGTGAATTGAGATTGTGCGGTTTAGGTATTAGACATCGAGGTACTGTAAAATATTGCAGCAATTCCAGATTAAATCGACATCTGGATTTCCCTACTCTCTCCGTCTGCAGCGTCTTTCTACGTCATGGTCACCACTGATCTGTATGGCAAGCCATTCCAGCTAAAATTCGTCAGACCTGGCCAAATGTTGCTGTTTGCCAATGTACTATGTGACCCTCCCTTGGGCCGAGCTACCGTCATCCCCAATCATCAACATGCTGTTCGTTTGGGCCATCTAGCTTCAGTGAAGAATGTAGAGATCAAGAGAAGTTGATCTTCTGTAGGTTAAACTCACGGTCCTCCTTGAATCAAGCAAGTCTTTTCCTGAGCAAGGTTGGGAAGTTGTGCTCTGGCACAATGCTCATCAGAATCGAGAGTGGCGTGATCTACCTCTGCAAGTATCTGTTGCCGCGGACAGCCCCGTAAGTCTAATACAGTATGAACAGCTACAGGTCTATACTCATCAGTTGCTAGCTGGCTGTCAACTCGAAAAGTCAAGCGAAGGTGTATCGCCGGTACTTTTCGATAAGTCTGCCCAGGCCCGCCTGCATTGAAGATCCAGTCCAGTTCACCCTGAAATTTCGTTGTTCCTCAGATGATACCTGGAAATGGATGAACGATCAGTCGAATGTCACGGACGGAATCCTATATTTCCAGCCGCAAAATCCTCCGAATGAGTTGAGGGATTACCTGAGGGATTACAGCTCTGATATTTCCATTGAATCTGTGTCTAGTGAAGCTCCAGGTACCCAGCTATGGTCGATAACCGGCCCGGTGAAAGCAGCGGAAGACGAAGCGTCAGGTCTTACATATATTAGCCTGGGAACACCACGCAGCTTCACTCGATGGTTTTCTTTAATTAGAATATGGAGTCCTTGGCTTGCTCCTCGACATGGACAGGGAAATTTTGCTCCTACTGAAGATGCCGTTCTTTGCTCTTTCCTACGTTGGGATGGTCTTCATTTGGTTTTACTAGCTGTCAGTGGTATTGACGACGTTTTGACGGTGTTGAAACCTGATGGCCACGGGAACGTGATAATACATGCAAGAAATGACAACCCAGAGCTTAGAAAAGCCAGAGTGCTTGCAGCTGTGGGCAAGACTTTCGAGACCGCGAATGCCGCTGTCATGTATCATGCCCGAAAGCTTGTTGGCGGGATACGTATGAGTGACGAATTAGAAGCTGAAATGAAGGCTTCTATCGAGAACGACGTAAGAGCAGAATGGATGGAAAATTGGTATGATGGCTTGACGTACTGCACCTGGAACGGGCTGGGACAGAACTTGAATGAGCAAAAGATCTTCGATGCATTAGACATCCTGAAGGCCAACAACATCAAGATCACAAACCTAATCATCGATGACAACTGGCAATCTCTAGATTATCACGGAGAGTCCCAATTCAAACGCGGCATGACTGAGTTTGATGCGAATATCGAAGGCTTTCCCCAAGGATTAAAGCATACGGTGACCCAGATCCGAGATAATCATCCAGATATTCAGCATATCGCTGTCTGGCATGCCATGGTAAGTCGAATAGCCATCAGTAAGCAGACTAGAGGGCTAAAACACAATTCAGCTGGGCTATTGGGGAGGTATCTCTCCCACCGGCACCCTAGCCAAATCCTACGAAACCCGCGTCGTCCGCAAACATAAAGGCATCACAGGCGATGAAATGACCGTCATCGACTCTCTCGACGTTCACCGCTTCTACGACGACTTCTACCGCTTCCTCCTCTCCTGCGGCATCGACAGTGTAAAAACAGATGCGCAATTCTTCCTCGACCTTCTCTCCTCCGCCGAGGACCGCCGGGATCTCATGAACGCCTATCAAGACGCATGGACCATCAATTCCCTTCGCTATTTCAGCATAAAAGCCATCAGCTGCATGTCGCAGACTCCCCAAATAATCTTCCATACGCAGCTGCCCACAAACAAGCCAAGGCTCATGGTCAGAAACAGCGATGATTTCTTCCCTGAAATCCCCTCTAGCCACCCCTGGCACATCTTCACCAACGCCCACAATTCCCTCCTTACGTCTCACCTCAACATCCTGCCGGACTGGGATATGTTCCAAACCTCGCACCCGTACTCCTCTTTCCACGCCGCAGGCCGCTGCGTCTCGGGCGGACCAATTTATTTCACAGACGAACCTGGGAAACACGATTTAGATCTTATCAAGCAAATGACCGCTCGTACCACCAAGGGTAAAACCGTGATCCTCCGCCCAAGCGTTATAGGGAAGACTGTAGGTGTGTACACGGCATACGAAGAAGAAACCTTGCTCAAAGTCGGCACCTACACTGGCGGCAAATCCAGCGGCACAGGCATTCTAGGTCTCTTCAACGTATCCCGACGCCCCCTCTCCGAATTCGTAAACCTCAACTCCTTCCCCGGCGTCGAAGTCGACCAGGAGTATATCGTGCGCTCTCACGCCACAAGCGAGATCTCCAACCCTCTGAGATTAGAAGACGAGAGCGCGGTCGTGAGCCTCGAAGTCCAAGTCAAAGGCTACGAGATCCTCTCCGCCTACCCCCTACGCGCCTTCACCCTCAAAGGCAGTTCCGGCCTCAAGTACGAAAGCACAAAAGTCGCCGTACTCGGCCTCTTGGGCAAAATGACCGGCGCCGCCGCCGTCGTCGCGACCGAGATGCGCATCGAGGAAAACGGCCGCCTGCGCATCCACACGACTCTCAAGGCACTGGGCGTGCTGGGGATATCCATCTCCACGCTGCACGAGCGGTCGATTGCGGATGATGTGATGGTGATGATGGGTGGAAAGGGGGTGCCGTTGCATACCGTAAGCGCTGGCGCGGAGGGGGCGGTTTTAGAAATCGATGTTGAGAGGGCGTGGGGGGAGATGGGGTTGGAGGCGGGGTGGGGGAATGAGGTTGGGGTTGAGGTGTTTGTGCGGTGAGTGAGTGGGGGTGGGGGATGTGAGTAGTGGCGGAAAAGTAAACGGGGTGGGTGGGGAGAGTAAGTGCTGACGGGTGATGATGACGGCGTTGTGATGGGAGGGACTGAAGAGTGGACGATAACGAACAGGGGATCAGATTGTCAATACCTTAACGTAGTCCTGGAAGCATAGATTGATACGCGTGGCATGCTGTCGATTTAAGTAAAGAAAAAAGCATACACAAAAAACCAACTCAGCCACTTCACCTCCCCTTCGCCGCGGTCCTACCTCAGTAATCCCAGAAACCCCCTATCGATCCAGTTAATGCACATCTACTTCGAGATTTATATTGCTCACCACACACTTTTCACCCGTGAGGTCGCATGCCTATCGGCCCCTTAACCTCACCCTCACTCCAGCACAGCCCTCCACCCTCTCCTCCCCACATACCCTTCCACCCCCTCATCCCTCAGCACCTCCCCCGCCAACCGTCCCGTAACCACACTCCGCTCCACCTCTCTCCCCCGGACAAAGAACGGCTCAAACCCCAACAGCTGCCCTCCTTCCAGTCTTCGGACCCACTCCGTGCGTCCGCTGGATCTGTTGCTTGGGGAGTGTTTGGGGACGAAACCGGAGGAGTGCCGGTCTAGGGAGAGGTACCAGCGGCGTTGGTGGATGGAGTTGATGGAATTGGTGGCGCCGGGGTAGGCGTTTGTGAGGCGGGTGGTGTGGTCTTCTAGTTCGGCTAGTTCGCGTTGGTAGGCGGAGGGGGAGGGTTGGTCGGTGGTGGCTTTGGGGTTTGGAGAGAGGTTGTTGGTGGGGGAGCCCTGGGTTTTAGTGTCGGAAGATGGGGGAGTTGTTCGTCTTGCTGGGGAGGGCTTTGATGATGCTGTTTTGCGTCGCTTGAAAGCTGGTTTTTGGGGCTGGGCGAAATGGTTGTTTTCTGTGAGGAGGCGCATGGAGAGGGTGTAGCTAGAGGGAAGGCGGGTGCCGTGAAGGCGGATGCGGATTCTTCGCTGATTCTGGGTTAATGATTGAGCATCGGATGGTCATGCTCATTATCAACGCACATTTTGGAAGGCTACATGCAACTTCTGGTTTTCGGAGATCTTTGAGACAGGAGCATGCGTTTCAGTATTAGATGCACTTGATTGGTCATCGTCGGATTCTTCCCCTGAGTCTTGCCAGGGAAGTACGGAGTATTCTCCAGTATCCCATATGAGCATGCTGCCAGTGGAAGCAGAAGCTGTCTCGATCAGATGGTTCTACAAAGGTCTTAGCGTTGAAAGAAATTTGATCAAAACATAATTGACAGATAAAACCTCATGTGGAAGATGGAAGCTTGACTTAGGAGAACAATTGTCGCGTACAGCGCATGCAGAACATACAACTACCGCGTCAAAATACGCTCGAAACCCCTGACATAACGTAGAAGAAGCTTTACTGGTCTAGGGGCTTGGCCTCGAGAACTTGAATCAACCTACCCACATATTGTGAACACGGGTTTCAGTGGCATTTCTATTAAGCCTCAACGAATTCGGGTTTCCAGGTAACCCGTACATGACTGCAAAGCTGATGGAGCTCGTCTCTGAAATTTGAAGCCTGAGGTCGTAATGTGTACCTATCCTGACTCAGCGTTCTGTTGTGAGAGTCGAGCCTGTAAACCTAACAAAACCGAACCTGCAACGGGGTGGTCGTGCTGATGTACAACAAAATGACGACCATAGATATGCTGATTACGCCGGTACAAGGACACAAAATCCAGGATGGAAAGGGGAGGTACAGGATGTGTTCTGGCGGCTTGTCCTAAATGCTCGGAAAGGGAGCTAAGATGATCCCTGATCTCAGCCTCGCCAGCTTCGATGGCAGCAAGATTCGGGATCACTAGAGGCTGAATCTGTTCCGGTTCTTTGTTTTGTCTAGGCCTGTCTTGTGGAATATGTATAGGCTCGTGTACTTGGATCCTTCGACGAGGTGGCGATATGGGAGCTTCAAGAGACGTGGGTGGCGTTAAAGACCGAGGAGAACTGTGCCTTTTCATAGTTCCTTAGGTAGCTCGAGATATGGAGAGATTCTTATGTTACAGCAGGCAAATCGAAAGAACCAGCAGCCTACTCCGTAACGGCGCTCGCTTTCCCCAACGTCGGCTTCGCAGTAGATGTATCTACCAAAGGCGGATTGACCTACTGGCGAAGTGTAAGAATATACAGCGTAGACCACCTTTCAGCTAACGTTCGTCAGGCCTTTCAGAAATGCGAACAACTTTAGAGCTGTCTGGATAGAAGCCTGACGAGGTCTCAGCCAATGGCTGCCAGTTGGATGAAACTGAACATTTTAAGTTGTCAATTCGCCTTTGCGTTCATCAACATCTTGAAACATTAAGGTAAAGTAGCCACTCGACATTGTGGGCAGCATCAATCTTCAGCTCACTTTTCTGATAGTTGATGCTCATTGGCCCAGCCCTGTAGTTTAGAGGTCGCGCTAGAATAGTTCTAAGGGCCAACGCGCTGCAGCATGCGGGCAGAAGGCGGCCAAGAGACCTTACACCGATGGCATCCTTCTTGATCAACTCATCAACGTCGACTTAGCATTTTGTGGTTGTCAGTGAAGCTCAGCGATCTTCGGCACTCGATGTATTCGGACACCGGTTCATAATTGGCTTCTCAAACCGACACTGAACCTACACCGTTCTACCAGACTCAGACCTGGCCCGTTGACCTGGGGACGTCCCACTAAAATATTCTACAGTTCGTTGACAACCCTGGCAGTGAGTGCGTATTCAGTGGCAGATTACCAAAGGCTCTCATCTTCAACTCGACGCAATGAAGGCTGCCCCGCTCCTGGTTTCGTGGCATAACGATAATACCCCGATTTATTCAGCACACTTCGAACCGCACGGCAAGGGTCGATTGGCTACTGGCGGAGGAGATAACAATGTCAGGCTGTGGAAGCTGGAACGGGATGGAGAAGAAAGAACAGTGACATATCTGACTACCTTGATCAAGGTGATTTGACGATTCTGGAGGTGATTCGAATATGAGGCTGATAATAATATCCAGCATACTCAAGCAGTCAATGTTGTCCGATTCGCTCCTAGAGGTACTTCGCTTCTCAAGCAACATCGGATCTAATTACTGATATCCATTAGGGGAAATGCTAGCTAGTGCAGGTGATGACGGCAACACACTCCTCTGGGTACCCTCGGAGACCCAGGTTCATGCCCCAGCATTTGGAGAGGATGGGCTCGAGGACAAGGAGACATGGCGGATCAAGCACATGTGCCGTTCATCTGGCTCAGAGATATACGATTTAGCCTGGTCACCTGATGGGGTCTTCTTTATCACCGGAAGCATGGATAATGTTGCCCGGATCTACAACGCTCAGACAGGTGAGGAAGCCATCATTCCGTTCCAGTACCCAAGTCGGTAGCTGAAATATCATAGGCCAAATGGTAAGGCAAATAGCAGAGCATAACCACTATGTTCAAGGTGTGGCCTGGGATCCTCTGAACGAATATGTGGCCACGCAGTCCTCAGATCGATCTGTTCACATCTACAACTTGAAGACGAAAGACGGCCAATTTACTCTCAACCAATACAATAAGGTTACGAAGATGGATCTCCCTGCAAGGAGGATTTCTTCCAGCAGTCCAGCACCTCCAGAGCAGGGTCCGCGAGCACACATCGCTTCTGACGCTCTCTTCGCCCCAGCGTCTCCTGCACCCTCAATGCCTGGAACACCAACTTCACTCGCACTCCCGATGAACCCTCCGGCCATCTCACACAGCCGACGATCCTCTTTTGGCTCTTCCCCATCTATGAGGCGATCAGCATCTCCAGCGCCATCTATGCCATTACCAGCTGTACGACCCATGGAGAACTCTCCTAACCCTTTTGCGGCTTCGATGGGTGTGAGAAATGCGAGCATTTACGCCAATGAAACCTACACATCCTTCTTTCGGCGGCTAACATTCGCTCCGGACGGTAGCCTACTCTTTACTCCAGCTGGGCAATACAAAACATCACAGCCGGTCGAGGGAGCAAAGTCGATCGATGATGTGATCAATACTGTCTACATATACACACGTGCTGGGCTCAACAAGCCACCAATTGCACATCTCCCAGGCCATAAGAAGCCGTCAATAGCGGTCAAGTGCTCTCCCATATTCTATACTCATCGCACTGCCCCAAAAGCCACAACTCAGATCACTATGGATACCGCATCGTCAGAAGAGGCAATTGCGCCCTTGCCTGACCCAGTCGTGCCATCCAAGGCGCCAACGACACGCTCTGCAATGGAGCCTCCACCACCAGCAAATCCTACAATGCCATCACCGAATGAAATGGCAAGGCCTACGTCTTCGCCGCGGCCGAGCGAGGGTGAATCTGGCGCTTCTACTCCGGGACCGTCACCAGCATTTGCGCTACCTTACCGTATAATCTACGCAGTTGCTACACAGGATGCAGTCCTTGTTTATGATACGCAGCAACAGACACCCTTGGCTGTCGTGAGCAATCTACACTTCGCGACATTTACAGATGTAACTTGGTATGTTGTGTTCTTCCTCGTGTTCTGCTTTGCCATATGCTAACCGAGAAATCCCAGGTCAAACGATGGGCTTACTCTGCTCATGAGCTCCTCGGACGGTTTCTGTTCCAATCTTGCCTTTGGTCCTGGGGAGCTTGGTCAGATCTACACCGGTCCCGTCCCGACGGCTCATCATCCTTCACCAGCTATCTCAACGACCTCATCAGCTCAACCGACTCCTACGCCTACACCTACCGCGGCTTCTGCGCCGCAATTGGAGAGGCAAGCAACACCTCTTCTTGCACCGCCTTTGTCTCCAGCGCCTATTGCTCAGCCGCCGAGCCCGACCAGGTCTAATTCGACCTCTTCCATCGTCACCCAATCTTCTCAAGCGCAGACACCTGCGGGCATGATTAACAGCAACCCTACACCGACACTAGGGAATGTTCCCAGTGTTGCGGCAGCTAATACCTCCTTTTCAAACTTACCATGGACGACCCCACCGCAGACACCTATGTCAGGAGTCGTCAGTGCTCCCAGCTCGGTGAGCGGCAGTGTCCTTGGCAAGCGTGATACGAGCGAGTCGGAAATGGAAGACCATGCAGGAAAGCAGAAGAAGAGGAGGATCGCTCCTACTCCCGTCAGGCCAGATGGTCCGCCTGCAAGTTCATGAAACATCGATTTCTTGCTTATGATAACGTGGGTTAGCGCGGCGCTCAGGAGGTGGATATTCCGCTGGGTCCCTCGAGACGGGATACTTGGATAGGCCAAGATGACGGGCTATTGAAGTCCCTGGTGGAGTCTCATGAGGTGTTTGGCTACAGCACATATATTCTCGTTTGCGTACAAATACTACTATGTCAACTAAGCTTATAAGACTCGTGCTTCCTACCGAAGATGCCATGAGATAAATAGAACGGTGAAGAGTAGTATGACGGTCCCCTTGGCAGCCTCATCGACTTATACTCTCCATGGATGAAACTATGCTGAAACTATATGCATGCATGACTGTCAAACCCCAGAGTTCTTCTATCACGTGCACCAAATCCTTGATGGGTTAGGTATGACGTCAATGCTCACAATCTCCGTGACAACGCCCAAGTCACATTACGGCGGACTGCAGTAAGCCAAACGACAGCCCAACCATCTCTCTCTCCACACCTTTTTCTCTACAGATCAACAACTATCCTGATCACATTTGAGTGTGTACATCTTAGAGGTCAGTGTTCCTGCCATGTTCTACCCTTTCTATTCTTGGTGGTCGCAACCAGGCACTGCTCAATCTTCCTCTCCGGCACAGTCAAGACCGGCACTTGGGGCTTGTGCGGCTAAGCATACGTCATGTTGCGAGCTGAACTCGTTTTCCACCTTGAAAGAATCGCACAAATACAACAATACTTCAAAGAATCTAAAATTCTCCATTGCTTACAGTGTATCTCTTACTAGATTCTTCAGTTGAACCAAACAACAATTATCTCAAGTTCCGCGACCCACAGCATCATCATGCACCGAACGTACTCTATGCGCCAGTCGCGCGCTCCCACCGCCTCGCAGATCCAGAACCCACCGCCTCCTTCATCTTCTACAAAGTCAGGCCGTTTCTTCGGGAAGAGTGGTATTGGTGAGTAGTGACTTTATGACAATCGAAGCGATAATGGAATAAAAAGCTCTCTGCTGCCTTCCTTGATCTTTTCTTGATCGCGGTTATTTTATTGCGAAACAAGAGCTTCATCCGCTCTCGAGAATATCATAGGAGGCTTCGATCAATGCGCTTTTCACGTCCCCCTATTTGCGCCCCAACTTTCAATTATCAGATCTCTACCTTTCCTCGGCCATGTGTCAAATCCTTCTCGAGCTCCAAGCTCAAAAATCCTGATCGCGTGGTGCGGTTGGGTTAAATATCGCAGGCTAACCTTATCTTTTTGAACTGGTGCAGGTCATGCATTCCGTAAATCGACCGCCGGTGCCTTTGGCCCAGACCTGGCGAAAAAGCTCTCGCAATTGGTGAAGATGGAGAAGAATGTCATGCGAAGCATGGAGCTTGTAGGCAGAGAGAGAATGGAAGTTGCTGTAAGTGAAATGTGCACCCCAGTATACGTCATTGGACCAAAGCTAACACCAACGCAGCAACAACTATCAATCTGGGGAGAAGCTTGCGACGACGATGTTTCTGATGTGACTGATAAGCTCGGCGTCCTGATTTACGAAGTTGGAGAGCTCGAGGACCAACTGGTTGATCGCTACGACCAATACCGTGTAACAATCAAGAGCATCCGAAACATCGAAGCATCCGTTCAGCCTAGCCGAGACCGAAAGCAAAAGATCACGGACCAAATCGCGCAGCTCAAGTACAAGGAGCCCAACAGCCCCCGCATCGTCGTCCTCGAGCAAGAACTCGTCCGCGCTGAAGCCGAATCTCTTGTCGCGGAGGCCCAGCTTTCCAATATTACCCGTGAGAAGCTCAAGGCAGCATTTACTTACCAATTTGATGCTCTTCGTGAGCATAGTGAGAAAGTTGCCATCATTGCTGGCTACGGAAAGCACCTGTTGGAGCTCGTTGATGATACCCCAGTCACCCCAGGAGAAACTCGCAATGCGTACGATGGTTACGAGGCCAGCAAAGCGTAAGTTTCACCTTCTCAATATCTCCTAGAGACCGCATACTAAACTGTCAACACAGCATCATCCAAGACTGCGAAGACGCCCTCACAAACTGGGTCACCGCCAACGCGGCCGTCACCCCCAAGCTATCCACCCGCGCCCGCACCCTCTCTCAGCGCCGCCACCAGAAAACCCGCAACCAGGGCGAGGGCGTTGATCTGAGCGGTCAAGACTCTAGCATGAAGGATCGGGAGAGTGGACTATGGGTGCCAGCGAACACGCATCGAGAATTCCAGGACGATGACGACGAGGAGGAAGAGGAAGAAGCCGAGGGGGTGCACAATGGAGAGATTAGAGGAAGGGAGGAGGAGAGGGTCGCAGAGGCTTAGGTCACACGCATCTGATGTGGTGAGGGGGTTTGTATGGGAGACGGTGGGGGAGGTGCGAATACCCAGCAACGAGGGAGAAAGGATCTCTTTATTTTCCTTGGGATCGTTGGTTACGCGGTTTCACGACGGAAGGGGTACGATGATGGTCAATGACAGTGGAGAGACGGGGAGGCTACACTTGTTGTAATAATAGTCGTTTTGCTGCTGGCTAGATGAAGCTTTTTTACCCTTGAGCCCAAGATGTGGTTCATCCATGTGTTTTGTGAGATACAATTGGTTGATGGGTGACGATGTACAAGACGCCCTCCTCCCCATCCCCCTCGCTTCCAGATACCCCAACACAAATCCCACCCCATTCACGCCTTCCCTCTCTTCCCCCTCCCCGCGCCCCTCCCCCTCTTCCTCCCCTTCCTCGCCACTCCCTCCCCCTCCTCATCTCCCGAGTCCGGAGCCGACGTTTCCCTTGGCGGCGGTCTTTTCTTCCCTTTCGAATGATGTTGATCCCCCACCGCTGTCTCACCCAAGTCTTCGGTTCTCCGTGGCGCATCATCATGAGAAACCTTGCCCTCGCCCTCGCCCTCGCCCTCGGTTCTGTTGCGCGCCTGGGCGTGCAGCCGGCCTAGAGCGCTTTCCATGCGCATGCTCTTGCCCTCGACGCGGCGTCTGGGCGCGAATTGTCCGCCGCCTGCTGCATTACCGCTGGCTGTGTTTCCTTTGGCGCTGTTTTGTCGTCCGCCGATGCCGACGCCGCCGCCGAAGAATTGGGTGATGTTTGCCTGGGTGCCTTCGTTCTCTCTACGGTTCATGTCTTTGATTACGGGGACGAGGACCTCGTCTGTCCGCTCTTGGGACCACCCGATCGTGGCCATCAGGAATTGCCTTAGCGCATCCAGATCCGGCACACCCCATTGGAACGGACTCGTGTCCTTGTCGACCTCGGGGTACAAGTAGGCCTCGTCAACGCGGGTATCTGGGAAAATGGTTGGGAGAAAGAGCTTTGATACATTCTTGCGGAACTTGCGGCGGAACGGGATTGCGGCGTCTTCGGGGGAGAGTTTGGGGTTGAGTTGGATAGCGGACCACCATTCTGCAAAGGTTTCCAAGGAGGAGAATTCGGAGAGGATTTCGAGGGCGGTGACGGGGCCAACGGAGGGGAGGCCTTCGGTGTAGTCTGAGCCGAGCAGGTGCGCGATGCGGATGAGGGCATGGCGGTCGAGGGAGTATTCTTTTTCGAGGTCGGAGGAGAGATAGCACTCGACGAACTTGGCTTGGTTGAACATGTTTTTGTACACCCTAGTACCGCCGAAAAGGAAAATATCACTATCGTCGGTCACGATGCCGTCCACTAAGCCCAGATTTACTAGCTCCGCGCACTGGGCCTCGGCCTCCATGGGCGCGGTGATGTAGGGGAGGCCGAAGAGTTTGAGGAGCTGTTGGCATTCCGTGATCATGATGTGGGAGACCTCGTCGGCGTCGCGGCGGTCTTTCTTCTGCTGGTTGCGGAGTTGGCGGAGTTCCGTTTCGTAATCCTGAGCGGAGTGGAGGTGGGAGGTGCTGGAGAGGGTGGAGGCGAAGCGGGCGTGTTCGGAGGCTTCAGCAGCAAGTTGGCGCATGAGATCTTCGTCTTCGGGGTCGGAATATGCGTCGGAGTCTTCGGCCGGGAGGTCGAGGGACGAGGCTTGGGGAAGGGGTGTTCGTTCTGAGCTTTTGTGGGACGCGGCGTCGTTGTGAGATCGGCCGGGCGAGGCCAAATTTCCGACGTCCCCAAATTCAGGTGAAGGGGATTTCGATGGTGAGGGTTGCAAATTGCCGCTCACGAGTTGCTGAGCGTCAGGCACAATATCGTGCTCTGCTCGGTCGTTTTCCGGGTCACTTTCTTCCCACTCAATAGGCTCTTCACTGTTCTGTTTGCTCTGCGCGGAGATTGTTTCAGGACGGCTTTGGCCTGCAGTATCTTGTAGCGGCTGGGCATCGTTGTCGGCCAGTCCAGACATCGGGGGTTCAGCTCGAATCTGGTCTGCAATGTCACCCATTCTTATCTCAGAGTCAAGCGGTATAACTTCTTCGATGATTACATCGCCCTGTTCATCGCTAGAAGATGCAATGTCGACAACGTCGTTCACTTCTTTGACTAGTGCATCGAGGTCGATGACCTCTCCTGTTTCCTGTCGCTTTAGAATATGTTGATTTTCGATTATTTTAGCCCTGCTACTGGGGCCGCCTCCATTAATCTCTTTATCCTCGGACGTTTTTTGAGAAGCGTTGGCTTCAAGCACGTCTTTAGAGAACCACGGGGGCAACGGTTGAGGGGATTTCTCCTTCTGTGACTGTTGTTTCTCAAAGCCCCCTTCTTCCTCCGTAACTTTGGTCTTCTTGCAGCCTAAAATCGAGTTTCCGAAATTGATTGATTCAAACGGAAGTGGTCCATCAAATCCTGTCTTTTGTTTTGGCGCAGTTCGCAAGGGAGAAGTGCTTCTAGGACTCAAAGCTCTCAAGCTCGGGCCTTGAGGGCCTTGAGATTTATGCATGGTACGTCTTGACTCTTCCAGTGATGCTTGTAAATGGAGATCATCTTCACCATCGCTGTCCTCAAAGAAAGGCTTAGGAGCCACACCATGAGCTCGTGCATTGGTTTGGTGGGCAAAGTCTCTGCCAGCCTTGGCATCCTTCTGGTTGAATTCCAGCGGCCTGTCGATGCTTGGACCTTTATACTCCGAACTTGCAGCAGTTACAGGCATATCTGCCAGATAGCCTTCTTCTTCTTCGGGTTTTTCTAGCGACATGGCAATAGCTCGGCTGAGATCATGGTTTTCGTCAGGACTTGCGAGTGGTACATCTTCGAAGAGATCGTTTATTTCCTCGTCGTCCTCCTGCCCAACAACCCCGTTTAATACCTGGGGAACGAACAGCGAGTCATGTTCATCGGTGACAGCGTTGACGTCTGATGATTCTTCTGGAATCTCTATACCCGCCGCTGCCTGCCGCGCTTCGTACAAAGCCCGTCTTCGTTCCATGATGTCCATCGAATGGGACCCATCACTGTATTCCAAACCAGAGACGCCGGCAGCGGAACGTTTGGGTAATCTGTTGAGTCCCTCGATAGGTATATCCTCAAAACCTTCCTCCTCCGATCCGTCACCCTCAGCTTCTTGCGTAAGATTTTCCTTTCCGAAACCTTCGACATCTATAGGTTTATTCCTCTCCCCTTCGTCCTTGTTGCTCACGACGCCTAGTGCCCATCCACCTTCCACACCATCGTTTTTAACCAAGACATACTCCCTCCCCTTCTCTCCTGCTACCCTTCCGCCTCCATTGACGCCGAACATTGCATCTTCCCCATTCATCCCATTAATATTCATGAGCCGCTGTGTCAGCTCATTGCGCTCTGAGACCCGCTGAATCTGAAACCTGGAGAAAGCCATCCTGTCTGGGAACATAGTATCCAGTTGCTCCTTGCTATGACCCATTCTCAGCCGGCTCCTTAATCTCGCAGCATTGAGGATGTTGTAACGGTCACTCGCAGGTAAACTTAGGAAGAAAGGACTATTAAAATCGATTTTGCTAAAATCATACACATTAACATCTTCACCAGTGTGAAATTGCCTTGCGTATTCTTCTAGCTCCTCGTGACTCATTATTCGTGGATCATTCGGCGCACCCATCTCTTCCAGACTAACATCAAGCTGTGGTAGATGATACGCATCCTTCTTCTTAAATTGCCGGTTCTGCTGCCTTTCCTGCGCAGTCATTTGTAACTCGTCAACATAGACTAAATCATCCGGGACTTCCTCTTCCTCATGTTCAGCTGTAGGCCTGTCTCTCTCATCCCTCCTCTTCCGATCATCTTCCTCAGCCCTTCTCTGCATCTGCAACGCCAACAACTTCCCAGCCGTCCGGACAGCATCTTCCCTCCTTCCTTCTCTCCTTGACTTCCTTGCGCTAATCGTCTGTCTCTTGAGTATCGGTGCTCCGCCATCGAATACGAAAACTGGCTTTATTCCAAAGAACAGCAATTTACAGATCCGCCGGAAAAAACCCACAACGTGTGAGTTTCGGAGGGCATTTCCCTCCTTGTCACGTACGGCTTTGAGGAACTGGTATATCCAGATGGAGGCATCGACGGCAAGACGCTTCTTGTTCAGGGTCTCGAGCTTTATGGGACGGGCACAGGGCTGCACAACCGTCCAAAGACCGGTAACACCCATAGTAAAAAGGTGCCAACACAGCCTTGGTGTAGGCGAGGTGTCTGAAGTGAGCATTGCACCTGGCGCCATAAAGTCGACAATGACGCGCTTATGTTTTATTGTTCACGAGGGTCACGTGATGGCGCGCAGCGACCCACCCTCTACCTCGATCGAGAATCACATCCGCCAGTCTACCACATCCCCCATCCACACTATGTCTCCTCTATAAGCTCTGTGATTACCACCGCTGGAAGTTGCTCTCCAAATGTTCTAGGGGCTAACACAGACATACTGTAGTTGTGGCTTAGACGGCCTCTCGAACCAGGAATGCCACCACAGGCCCGTAACATCTCCCTCGAATATAATGGACCCATATTGGGTGCTTGAGCAGGGCGGGTCAAGTCCTGACTATTGGCACCGAATCTACGGTGAGCCGAACGTGAAAATATACAAGCTGGATATAAAGGCGGCTGTTGTATCAATTGGTTTCGGAAAACTGCCATTTTTGAGGACCTTACGCGCTTCTTTACATAAGTGTGTATTGTGGGAGTGTCGACTCTACGCTCCATGTCATTTAGATTGAGGGATCAAAAGTGCACGAAACTCCCGCCTCGCTGCACAGCAACTCCAGTTTCTTTTTCCCGTCTTGGTCCCACCGGTCTTCAGGCGGACAATCCCTCAATCTTACGGTTATCCCATCCAAAATGACGGCATCAGTCTTTAGTCTGTCCAGATATTCTGAGAGACCATCGAGGCAAGCTTGCTGGTCCCACTCATATTTGTAAAAATAATTCAGATCGTTCCTAAGTAATAGCTGACGTAAAGTCCTTGGGAGAATATCCGCCAATTGTGGGGCAGAGCTCGATACAACCCATCCCAGCAGCACAACTATTGGCACTTCGATGCTCTTCAAATGCGCCAAGTCGGTCAAGGAGCCAAGACTTCCTTTGATTCCCCAATGTTCGCCCTTCTCGTATGCACCTCCCCAATCCACTTCCATAGCCGAACTGGCGAAGAAATTGATGGATATCACAAGATGCTCGAGTAATCTGGTATGCTTCAGGGCCTTACCAAGTGCTTCACAATCAAGGAAGGACGAATGATCGTCGATTGGCTCAGTCTCGCACCAAAGCCCGCAATTGAGAGACTTGAGATTGGGAACCATGGACAATAGATCTTCAAGGGTTTCTTCTCTTATCTGACTGTGGCGCAGCTCCAATACCTCGATCATTGGATTGCACGGTCCACGATGGCTAGGTCTATAACCATCTAGCACTAAGAAACTTAGGCTTTGCATCGACGGCAGCCGGAAGAGCGACAAGACTTCGTCCAACACAAGGATCCCCGCTCTAGGAGAGTAAGCCTCGGGATTCAGTTTGACTTTTTTGAGATATCGAAAACGGGAAATGCTCTTTGATGCTCCAGAATCGGACAATGCGTGTGTGAACATGTCTACAAGCTGAACGGACTGGAATTTTATTCCAATCTCTAGGGTTTCGATCTTATGCAGTCGTGAAAGCAGAAAAGCAACTATTATCGGCACAGAGCCTTCTTGCATCCCCTGAATCCATGTATCTGAAGAAGGGAATCGGTCAAGACGAATACTGTTTCGAGCAAGGTCTAACACGTCTTGCGATAGCTGGTGATTGGCGGGCCTCGCTGCTGGGTCCAAGCCGTTTCTGAATCGAATACGCTTGATCAGCGATGCCAGGTTAGGCCGCTCCAAGAGGGTCCGAAGTAGCAGTTCTATTGAAGGTTTGGGTTTCAGGCAATCGTCCCATGTTATCAAAATCTCCGTGTAGAGTAGAGGCTCTGAGAGTGTGTGTATCGATTTGCAAATACGCATGAAAGCCGTCAAGTCTTTTCTTTCGGATAGTAGAATCAGCTCCACTATCTCTTGGGGCAATTCCGTAAGTTTAGCCATGTCTTGGACGTGTAGACAGCGCTGGTAAGTATACACAGCCTAGAATTGTTGGTCAGAGGTTCTTGGTCACGGGCTAACGACCACGACATCTGAATGCGAGAAACGTGCGACTGATATGCAAATATTGTCCAGAGCTGAAACAATTCATCCACAGTAGCCGCAGGAAACCAAAGTCGGGGGAAGGAAGACAATGCATGGTCATCAGAAGATGATGACTCGCTCATGTATTAATCACCACATGGTTCAAGCTCTAAGCCCTAAATTTGGTTCACACTTTTCGACTTCTTGATTACAGCACGCTTCCTAGATATCGTGCATACCACTACTTATGGAAATAACAGCACTAGAGGCAACGGCATCATGCGACCGTCAAGCATTGATAGTATCTGAAAACCACGAAATGGAAACCCTGTCAAAAGCCTCAAAGGTCCCAAAAGCCCCGGAATCATATCTTCGACGACCTTGTTCAGGATAGACCGGCCGGTCATTCCGCAATTCTAACAGGCGTTGATCATCTTGATGCTCGAAGGTTTGAAAGTCGGTGGAGGTGGCAAATCGCCTTTGGGTAGAGGGAGAGTTTCGACTTTAACCTGAGGATTCCGGAGTCAGCCTTGCTGTTCTATAATAGAAAAACATGAGCCATGGGAGAATTTTGCGAAGTATGTGCACCTCTGACGTGTTGCAAGACCCTGTGTCTGTGTCGGGGTTAGGAAGAATTGACTGTAAAGTCTAATTACATATGCCATGGTTTGCAGGCAACCCCAGGTCTGTCCACCACCGCAAGGCTTCTGGGCTGGACTCAATAGATCAGCGATGGACAGGTGAGTAGTGTTAATGCACCTACGGCTAGGGACAGCGCCGATGACCCCTCCTGGCCTCCCATAGGCAGCTATCCTAATAGGCAGTGCGTCAAGGTTTTTGTCCTGCTTGGCGTAGTAGAACTGTACAACGTCATGCCTTGAGCTTTATTAGGTATGGGAAAGACACGTACTTTGTGCAGGACCATAATTTCTGCACCTGTCAGTAATCACGGAGTCAGCATCGGCTTAGTGGGTTGTGAAATTCATTTCATGATGTAACAGAGAAAGAAAAGGGAATTAGAAGCTCGATATGCTCTAGAACGTGTTGAAGACTAAATTGAGGGTTGAAGAGAAGGGAGAATGGGTCCGAGAATACGTACAAGAAGCATGACTGTTGTGATGCGTGGCCGTTGCCGGATCTTCCTTGTGCAAAGCCAACTGGCAAGCTTTGAGTTTCTGAGAAACTACGTGACTTCTGTCATCTCGCCCGTTTTTCTTAAGCTCGTTGTACTCGTAAATGAATGATAGAGTGGAGTGTTTCTTGTCGTCATCTTTCTTATCCCCGGAACCCTTAATCGAGGATGAGAAGTACACATCCTTACCCACGGCCATAGCTGCCATCATTGCAGGCCGTTTCCATTCATCAATGACATCGGTCTCCCAAAGTTTCTCCATCTCGTCGTATGCTAATTTTGCTAGAGCGTATATTTCGTCGTTACTTGATCGTTCCGTGTCTTTTGCGTACGTTACCCGGGAAGACCAGACGTGGTAATGGACCGCTTGCGCTCTCTGATCTCTTGCAATACCAAGGTTGACAACGGCGAGCACATTCAGTACACAAGTACATAAAAGGACAAGCGCTGTCAGTCTCTTCGACCAGTTACCAAACATGGCGAAACGACGAAGGTCTATCGAGATATGGACTTCCAAGCGTTTCAACCTGAAATGCTGCACCTTGAGGTCTATCAAGTGCTGAGAGAATCTCTTAAAGCTTGCCAAAGGTATGTCAATGAGGTTTCTAGTATCTGGCCAATGGACCGAGGGGCACACAACTAAAGTATATAGAGATTGGATGGTGCCTATCTGGTAAGATGACTACCAAGGAGCAAATAGAGCGAAGCAAAGTCTACTTTCCTGGGACCTACCACAGTCTTAATGATGAAAACAGAGAGAAGGTCTCAAGAAATTTGTGCAAAGTAAGGCCTCAGGGATTCTCATATACAGGTCATGCAGCTCACTAAGTCAGATCATTGGACTACTGCTGAGACGACTTAGAACATTGCCACTAGAGTCACCCTGAAATTCAGCAGACATCTATTCTTGATGTTATCACTGGAAGCAGTGAGATGCCCAGTCAACATCTAATGACCCGGGCAAGCCTGCAATGAACGCAAGCGTACAGCATGGTAATAGCATCCAGGAACTGTCCGCCCATGTGGTGTCAATTGACTCTGATACAGTGCTTGATAATGTGCTTGGCGTAGATTGCTCAGCATGCTGAGGTGAGTTTGAGCGAGAAGATGTTGGGTCCAGTCCTGTATACGCTGGCTTGATCCCAGCTATTCTTGCCTACTTAACGGAGGGCGTGGCTTACTGATGGTCATTATAGATGACTAAAACCCCAATTGATACTGAGGTTGAGCCATAAGCACCACCTTAGGGTAGCTGCTTGACTAGTCGATTAGTCACCTTACAGGACCTGCCAATCTTGAGCCGAAGAAGTTACATCGAAGGTATCATCTGGCGATCTCTCTTGTTCCGAGACCTTGTACTCAACGACATATCTTATTCACGTCGTGCTCGTTTCCGGAGTTCCTCGCACAGGATCGCTAGCACCAACGTTGCTGAGCGGTCAGCTGCTATCGTCCCACAATCAACTTGTTTATATCGGTATAAGATCCTTTCGGCTTGCATGACCGGATAGACTTTGGCTGTCAATCCTAGTCCTTGTTATCGACATATAAGCGTTGTTACATAATCTCCCAGATATAATAATTCAGTTTTCCTCATTAGGTTTTCGTTGCCAGCTTGATATAACTTCCGTGTATAAAGCATAGTAGGAAGTGCAGTAAGGATAAATCAACGATCGCGTCGCCCACCGTTCTATAAGTATCGATCGGATTGTTCTTGCCGGCAAAAGTTAGAATGAGCCGTTTTCCATCTGTTCTCTTGTACGTGGTTGTTTTGGCCGGCTTGCATTTTAACTTGACTGCTTCTGTGCCAAACCCATCTTCGCACCCATTGAGCCATAGACAGCAACAGCCCTGGCAAGCACCGCCGGCTGATCCCGAGGATTTTCATTATATCAAGAAATGGGCTGCGATAGTAGGTTTTGTCTCAATTGTCTATTGTAACCTCCACTAAAAGCATCACCAGGGAGACTCGTAGTAAGCACCTTCTCGCTCGTAGGGAGCGCCATCATCTATCAAGCGCGGACTGACATACTCATCCAGTGCTGCCGGGATAGGCAGTGGTAAGGTCCTTCAAGGCCCTGGTGACGCCTCATGCTCGCGGTATGATAATTCATATCCCTCCTTTATCAACGACAATGTGCAGTTTGGGTATGGGAAGGATCGTAAATTCCAATATCTTGCATGCTCTAGGAGCACATCACCTCAAGCTCTCAAAACTCAGGTCCCAAAGCTCCAATCGGGGCTCGAGCTCATAACGCTAAGCTCAGGTGGAAATGACGTTGGCCTTTCCGACCTACTGGATGCATGCGTGTTTCAATGGTCAATTCCAGGGACCACCGCAAAATGCGAGACGCAATTGAAGAAAACCACAGACCTGATATCCAAAACCTTACCTGGCAACCTAGACAAATTGTACGCTGCAGTCAAGCCGAAACTTGCGTCGTATGCCAAAACCTATGTAACTGGTTATGCAAAGTTCTTTGGTTAGTTCTTTGGTTTTTCTAGCGGTAATTAGACGGTAATGCTAACGACTCGCTATAGATACCACAACGACTGCTTGGTGAATATTCCCGGTACTTCTCCCAAGTCGAGGCTAACGCTCTCGGTCTTTTCAGCGACCAGGTGACCTGGGCCTTTATATATGCAGACCAGAAGCAGCATTTGACCCAAGCAAGACGTCGGAAATTGGTGATTCTTCATAGCTGTCTATTCTAGAGCTGAACTTGGCGCTGATCGTGTCATAACAGAACGATCTCGTTGACGCCGCGAACAGAGTAATCAGAGCAGCTGTCAAGAAGGCTGGGAGTCAATTTGTCTTCGTGGACTACGATCAATATTTTAGCCTGCTGGAGGGGGGTTTCTGTTCACCATCGGTAAAAGAACCTGACCCCAACAGGCAGGAAACATTATTCTTCGAGTGGGATACCTCTTCGGTAAGTTACTTAAATGATCAGATCCAACTATGAGACTGACTTGCGTCCCTCAAGACCGTTAACTCACTTGACGACCGGGATGTTCCGTTGACCGGGCGAGCCGATATAGGGCCGTCACAAGCAACACTCAGCAATGGCACTGAGGAATCCCAGATTGACGCATGGATCAAAGAGGCGTTAGCCCAGAGCCCACCTGCAAACTCCCATGAGCTCCTGGCTGTTCCAGGCAACGTGTTGACATTTCAATCGTTCCTGACCGCTACACCAAGGCTTTTCACCCAACACCCCAGGGTCATGCCATCATCGCCAAGCTCGTACTCTGGAAAATGTCAGAAGATCGATCGAAAACACTGCACGTTGACACAGTCAGCGAAATTGATCCAGCTCCCACTGTCTGTATACCTGACAGTACGCCTCCAGCAACTGCCACGCCTGCTGCTCCTTCAACTGCTGCTGCCCCCAAAAACACACCGGCATGTGTACAATCAAAACAAACGTATACCCAATCTGTAAATGTCAATGTTGGAAAAGGCTTCGACGCTATCCAGATATTTTTACCTATAACCGGTCACACGGGTGGTTGGTCGTTGAACTTCGGCCATAGCCTTCCAGGAACTACTAACGACATTGCCAATTGGAGAGTGGCAGCAAACATAGTTGGAAGATCATCTCTTTGGCCGTTGGCTGGTGGAAATAAACCACCCACTGGTGTAACATGGAGCAAGGACTCCTCGACTGAAAAGACCTTTATTGAGTTTGAGTTCAAGGGTTCGGCAACTCATAGCTTCAATTTTGCCATTACAGGAACGGTGGATTGCAGTTTGCCGCCACCTCCTCCACCGCCACCACCTCCTCCACCTCCTCCACCACCTGTAACTCCGTTTCATTCGGGTTTCATATCCCCGTCGAAGTTTGACGGGACGATCGATTGCGCAGAGAGAGACGATGATGCTGGTACGTTCTGACAACAACTCTAAGAATTTGGATTTACACTACACGAAATTCAATTCCAGACCGTCGGATGCGTGCTAACAAAATCCCGCACCTTACAGGTGCAGACACCACCTCCACCTTCTGGACAGCCGGCAGCCTCCAAGTCCAAGGCCAAGTACTCGGACCCAACATCCGTAAGTCCCCCCCCCCTTAAATCTCAAAAATCAACCCCACAAACCCCCCCCCCCCTTCTCCTCACTTACCTCCCCACCCCCCACAGAAATCTGCACCACCGACGTCTCCAAATGCCTCGCCCACGGCGACTCCACCGACGGCAAAACCCCCGGCACCACCTTCTCCTCCTGGTGTCTCGTCTACGCGAGCGGGAAAACGGGCTTCGTCATCGCGGACAAAAACCACGGCTTCAGCGGCGCACCGGGCCACAGCTGCATCAACGGCGCGCAGATGACGAAGCTGGGCGTGTGGGCGGCGAGTAACTGCCGGGGCGGGACTAAGGTTGTTGATGTGGCCGGGGAGGCGCGAAAGGGGATGGCGCCGGGGTGAGCAATAATGAGCAGTGGCAGCAGGTGAGTGGATTTTCCACTGGTTTTTTTTTTGGAATTTGGAGTTTGGGAGTGAGGAAAGAAAGGGGTGTGTGGGCTGATGATTTTTGTGGGTTGGGCGGTAGACGTTGTGTATCGTCAATACGGATCATCCCGAGGTGTGCATTTCTTGATGCCGGGGGATTGCTGGGAAAGTGGTGTGGGTATGGGGAGGTAGGTATTGGAGTGTGGGCCGCGGGGGGGGAGGGGGGGTCGAAATAGGGAGTGGGGATTCGATGGAGTGTGTGCTTTGAAATACCAGATGATGGGGGATTTGCAATAGGACTATCTTGATACGCACGGAAGGAGATTTTTGAGACATTATTAGATCACACAATTGCTCATGGTCAACATTATTACTTTTTTTCCGATTCGCAAATTCGCTACTTCGGCAACTTCTTGCACCACGCCCATCTTCACCACCTCATTGACCCTCATCTCCCCCCCGGGGCTTTCCCACTCCCTCACACTCCACCACTCTCCTTCCAAACCTCCATCCCGATCCCCGCTAGCACAACCCCACTCACCCCACCGTCCCCATCCCTCCACACCCCCATAGCCGCCACATCCGCAACACTACTCGCCTCACTCCTCTCCCTAGCCACCTCAACCCCATCGACCCCACCCTTGTCTAAGTCAATACTCACCACCCACGTCTTGAGCTTCTGATCATTACTCGCGGTCGCGAATCTCAATTGCTGTTTCTTATCTGATGATGCGGGGCTCAGGCATTGCACGGCTGTGATGGCAGAAGCGTGGGCGTTGGGGATGAGGAGGGTGGAGGGGTCGGGTGGGGCGTTTGGATGGTTGGGTGGGGAGGTGAGAAGCGTGAATCCTAGAGCGCCGTCGTCGCCGCTGGTGGTGAGGAGGGTGGTGGTGGGGGTGAGGGGGGTGGTTGTTAGGGATTTGATGGCGTTTTGGTGGAGAGGGGTTCGGGATTGCCATATTAGTGCTGATGACGGGGGATCTGTGGTTTCGGAGGGCTTGTGGTAAAGCTTACTACCGTCGTCGCTGAGTATGAAGCCGTGGGTAGCCAGGACTATGGTCAGAGGCCAGAAAGCAACATGTCCGTCTGTGCTTGCGGTGCAGAGATGGATGGTGGAACCGAGGCGGATATGAGTGATTTGGGTCAGACAGGAGGTAGTGTATGTCCCGGACGAGATAATTGCAAAGGATTGTTCCTTATTTGTGGGATTGTAATGGTAGATCTGGTGCTATCAGCTGGAGTTAGTAGCAGGATTTGGTATCTATAACGTACTCGCACTGAAGAGTCTGAATACACCAGGCTTAGGACGTATTCATGCCTTGTTGGGCCTTCATTATCACCATTTTCGTAGTCGACTTCAATTATGTCAAAATCCATGATTCGCAAGTCACAAGATTCTGTAACAGGTGGGAATTGCACCTCGCAAAACATCCCAACGCCGATACAAGGCACAGATCGCACTCGCCAGATGAAAAATTCCTCAAGCCCTGCAGCGCTAAACAGGTAATTCCCGTCGGGAGACCAGTTGACCTGCTGTATACCAGTCTTGTGGTTTGTGAATATTCCCAAACACTTGAAGCTCTTATCCCGGTCAGGGGTATATCCAAAATCGTGGCTGAAAATACGGATCGCGGTGTCCTCAGCGCCCGTGGCAATATACCTAATACTTTGGCCACTTTCACCTATAAGTAGGGGCGACATTGCCATGGTTTTGATCTCTCGGCCATGACCACCATGCAGGAGAACTTCGTGTGAGGCTTGTGCTTGCGACTGAACTTTGCATATTGATGCTTTAGTCCACACAAAACTGCCGCCACCACTACCGTCGATTCGGGGTGAGTATGCCCAGTTCCGACTTGCACCACCACAATTTACTGTCATCACTTCGGTCTTCTGGGTCTCGTTCCACACCACAAAGTGCTTGCTGCGGAAGCCCCAGAGGAGCAGATCATTCGAACCCTCAACGAAACGTGCACCTTCAATATTGGGACCAAACGGCGGCGCACATGTATGCACAGTTTGGAGACTGATATAAGCTTCTTTCTGGTCTACCCTCTTCACGAAGATCTGGTGAACACTGAATCTTCCGTCTCTGCCGGTAGTCAGAATATAAAGATCCTCGGAAAAAGGGCCTGAAGTTGCTGTCGGCACCAGTTCGATACTTGTGATAGCATCCTCTCCATGTCCATGTATATTTTCTGAAATGTAGGTGCATGTGACAGGGCTACTCTTGTGTGCTAATAGATCATATATTGTTAAACGTCCACTACGGGACCCGAGGACAAGAAGATTTTGGGAATCAACGAAAAAAGAGCTGGTGGCAATGAATTTTGCTGGGAGGTCTAGTAATATAGTTTGGACGATTTCGATTGTCTTTCTGCCTTCGGAGAAATTCTGATTGTCAACTGGGCTCAGTCTTGTATGACCAATGGTTAAGGCATGTGCCGTTGACGATCCCAGACATGATGCGAAGATCGCTATTGTGAAAGGCACTTTATTTTCCTGCTGTGAAAGGTGGTGGAAACTCGATGAGATTGTTTGGGCAGATAAACAAACCACCTTACCAGCGATCTTTGCAACTGGGTATATTTGTTCATAACGTTGATACATATACATCATGCCTCCATTTCCGCATAATACAGTGGTTTCGCCTGACCCAGCGCTCGCCATGATGCAGGAGGACTTCAACTCGTTCAACTGACCATGTTGTTCCCAGGCCACTGTTGGCAGCTTGCTTCCAGTGTAGTTATGTCCGTTAGAAAATTCTTTCGTTTTGGATAGAGTTCCTACCAGAAGTTTGCCACGCTCGGTGGAAGTTATGAAACAGTCCTCATTTACCCAAGCATAGCCCTTGAAGGAATCTGGCATCAATGAACCGCTCTTTAGACTTGCAGACTTTATCGGTGTGTTTCGGGTCTTGGATATTCTGTTAATTGATTTTTCAGCTTCTGCAATTACTGTCGAATGCTGCAGGCTACAATCAAGAACGTATCGCGCATCAGCAACATAATCCTTATTTGGTCCCTTGACAACATACGTCAAGTCCCATTGGGTCAGTGTTGCATCTCTCATGTGGAATTCATAACGAGCTTGATAGTCATCATCGATGCACAAATGGTGGCCAATTGCACACAGCTTTGTCATACTATCGTCCTTGAACGACTCGAGATCCCTACCTAGAGTTTCGAAATCCATTACATGGAAGAGATAGTCAACGACCGACTGGTCCTTGGGGCAAACAAACCAAGCACTTATTCTGTTCGATTTTTCTTGGAAACGATAGACATACCGCCGGGTGGCCTTCATGACAAAACCCTGTCCAGCGGTGAATTTGCCGCTTTCAGAGTAGAGAAATTCGAGATCATAGGCTTCATCGGTAGGTTCTCGTGCTTTAAGTACCGCGATTCCTTCGAAAAATCCTGACGGATATGTTGAAATTGCGCTTTTGATGTTACGCCGAAGCAGCCACTTACCTTGCAGACCTTGAAATAAGGCTTTCTTAGAACTCACACACTTAGATACCGGAACAACAGAAACCATCCTGTTAAGGTCAACGGCAGCTTCTGCGCTCATGTAAGCATCTTGAATGCTCCATTGGCCTGACCAGGAATCGCTATCCCACAACATATCTTCTGCTTTCAGATAGTAAGAGGTAATTCGCCCATCAGCTCCCCCAGTGGATAAGATAAATCCGTTATTGGACTCCGAACAAGTCGCCACGGCCCAAATGTTCTTCCCCGAATGAAAAGCATAGGTGTATTGATGACGTAGGCATATTTCTTGAGAATTGAACTTCTTGCCTGACTCGTGTGCGGGAGAACTGAACCCCAGCTGCCAGATCTGAGCAGTACTATCTTCGCCGTAAGACATCAATTGCCAAGCGTTCCTTGATCGATACAAGAAGCGCACACCCCATATTCTTGAGCTATGGCCCGAGACTGTAACTAGGCATGAGTTTCCTTCGCCCCGAGCTGTATCACTTGAGTGCCCAACACTTTGCTCGCTGGACAATTCTCGTATTTTGTTCTCGCTTGCATCGAGTTCCAAATGCGAGATGTCCCATATTCTGATGGTACGATCATCACTGCAGCTTGCTAAAACACGCCTAGGAATAACCGCGTCAGAAGCTGCAATCTCTTCAGAGATTCGAACACCAAAAACAGAACCTTCATGACCGGTAAAAGTACAATGTAACTGACCGAGAGACACTCTATCGGAATCATACGAGGATTGGTCTCTAGGAAATGACCACAATAGTACTTCACCAAACACAGTACCTGCAGCGACAAGACAGCGTTCGTTCTGAGTCCAGACCACATGTGCAGAGTACAGAGTTGAACGTGGACCTGCCGCTATACATTCAAGGCTTAAGAATGCTTCAATGTCATTATCGGAGCCAGCCTGAAGATTCAGTGATAACAAAGTATTATGAGCAGTGACTAGTACTGCTTTGCAGACACGCGTGGTAGAAGTGTACAAGGGCCCATCAGCAGCTACGTGGCTAAAGCACGCATCAAAGATCCAGTCCTCGGCTTGGGTTTCTCGCACAATCTGCCGAGTGCGTATCTGATATTGGTTTTCATGACCCGGACTGTTTTCGACGGCAAGAAGGCACACAGAGGGGCCACCCCATATCAGAACTCTGGCAGAATGATCCTGGTTGCAAGCACGATCCGTTGTGGATTCAGTGCAAATACCATGAAGAGCCTGCGAATCGAACACACGATCCGATAGAAGACATCGACGTGTGCTTTGCTCGTAAATATGTAACAACGGTCCTTCGCCGGCCAAAAGTAATGTTTTTGTTCCAAACTTCAGGAGCGCCAAAGCAGTCACAGGACTTAGAATTTGGTCGACCTGGAAGAAAAGACACTATTAGTTAATCTTGTCAGTAAGTCCCACCGATATAGCTAACCTGCAGGAGATCAGGCATATGGACTGCCAAAGTAGGGATTTTTCCTACTATGATAATGGGGTGGAAAATGATGTGGATTCATTGGTGGAACTTTGATTGCCGCACAAGCGCCAGAACCGCTGGCGAAATATGCCCCGATAAGGCTGATCTATCAAAAACTAGAAGCAGTTGATGAGTAGCTTTTGATCAAGCCAAAACATACCCTTTCTTACCCCCAATAGCCCAACTTCCCTTCACTTTCCACTAGCAATGTCCACCTCCCCCACCCCCGAGGAACGCGAGAAAAAAGACGCCGAAGCCCGCGCCAAAGAAGCCGCGGAACAAGCCCAACTCCCCTACAAATGGACCCAAACAATCGGCGACCTCGACATCACCATCCCCGTCCCCTCCAACCTCCGCGGCCGTGACCTTGACGTTCTCATCTCGAAAACCAGCCTCAAAGCCGGCGTAAAAGGGCAAACACCCATAATAGATGTACTTCCCCCAAATCTTCTCCCTATGGATATCCCCAGCGCACTAAGCTTGCATGCACTCACAGGGTCCCCTCCCCCATACCATCCACGTCGACGAATCCACGTGGACACTTGAATCCCTTCCCTCGAACCAAAAAGAAATCTCTCTCCACCTCGATAAAACAAACAAAATGGAATGGTGGGCCTCGGTGACCACCAACGCGCCGTTCAAGATCGATACGAGCAAGATTACTCCGGAGAATAGTAAACTGGGGGATTTGGACGGCGAGACGAGGGGGATGGTTGAGAAGATGATGTATGACCAGCGGCAGAAGGAGATGGGGAAGCCAACGAGTGATGAGAGTAAGAAAACGGAGATGTTGAGGAAGTGAGTAATTGGATTCCCAAGTGGTTTCGTTGGCCCGGCATGTTGGGGAAAGGAGTGGGCATTTCGATGCTAAAACTACATGTGGCTAATTTATTGCATGCGTAGGTTTCAGGAACAGCATCCGGAGATGGACTTTAGCAATGCAAAGATGGGTTGACGAACAGACTGACATGAAAAGGGGTATTTGCATTGCGCCGGACTGGGAGGTGAAGATGCATATTCGAAACGTTTTAATGAGAAATAAGGTAGCGAACAAATCTGATGTGCCCTTTAAGAGAAGCTATTCAATACGTTATCGATGAGCTTCCTCAGAAGTATTGTGCAGCCCCCAATCACATTTTAGCTATTGCCTTGAGCCCAAGACTCCTCGAAAAGCCCTTGTACGGAACGAATTCCGAATTTGCGAATCAAGCTATGTCCACGATTCGAACCATCCGAAGTCCACCCCGAGCCTCTTAGCGACTACTCAACGATAGTAATCTGATAGCCGAGGATTTCTTTAAAAAGTCTGTCTACGACACAGACGATGCCAGACAATGTAGCACAGAAATCCAACAGGGAAGCCAAAGCTCAACTCCCAACGATAGTCCCACCAATTCGGGAAGACCTGCCTCCAAATATATACCAAGAAGGACGCGAGCTGCAAGAGGAAAAAAGCAGTGGATAGGTCCCTATGTCCTGCTGCAAACGCAATGAGGTGTACACCCCAATTACCTACGAAAAAAACCATCAAAGGAAAGTCCAGGGTCCACTGCCATGGCCACCCTCCATGAAAAGGCCACCGCAACAGTTTGCTGATAAAGCCCGCTGTCTGCATGCCCACTGCAATATCGTAGATCGGGCGTACATGTCGGTTTACGGCACTGTCCAGCAGACAAAGTGGATAGTTAATCGACCAGGGGATGCGAACCAGCCAGTCGAAGGTTCCAAGTGGGGTACTCCGCCTCTCCTCTTTGGCCGCAATGCTCTTGAGTAGCACAGTTACCCGGGCATTTCTTCTGTGCATATCGGCAATTTCGTCATCATCTACGAGGCATTTGCTGATGTAATTATCGAACTGCTCGAGTCTTTCAACGTATGCCTTCATCTCTCTGCATCACTAAGGGTCAGAATCGCAAGCTTCGGGAGGGATTTGAGTTGAGACCTATAGAATTCAGCATCGAAGGGCAAGCTTCGACGTTTGTTTTCAAGTATAGAATATTGATGCATCAACGTTCTGAGCTCAACAGCTGATTTACGCAAGCGGCCTTGGTTGATCAAAGCATTTTGTTTGAGCTGGCTACGTCCTCTGTAGTGATCAAACTCCGTTCATTAGATTCTTCCTGATCCAGTTCGCTCTTCCTGCAGTGAAATGGATTAGATGATGAGCTTCTTAGTGTGGGTTCCACCATATTTGACAGGTTGAATTGCGTCAGCCATAGCAGGGGACTGTGGATCTGCTTTTCCACAGCTGTTGGTGTTTTGAGAGGAGATATCGGGCAGGTCTAACATTTTGTCAAATTCGAAAGGATCGAGATACTGCAGACAGCTTTACGAAGAGAGATAGAAGAAGCAGAAAATTTGTTTGATGTTATTACTGGAAGTAGCTGTGCAATGTGTTGATGTGCCTACAGATGTCGTAGAAAGGTGGGAAACACAGTTGACGTTAAGAAAATGCCAGGTACTTTTAGCACCAAGTGTTTTGGTCCACAGAGAAACCAAGTTGCCTTAGTAGGACTACCTGGTTTACAACTTTTACTTCCAAAGTAGGCAGTCGCGCATCATCAATCCTGTCCAGATCTCGGAAATTCTTAGGGTGAGTCCAGAGCTTTGTCGAAAGGAAAGCGCAGCCCGATCAACCTGTGTAGCTCTTTTTGAGATCTACTTCCGATTTGCGGATCTGCTTGAAGATGTCGCGCTTCAAGGTCCTAACCGCAGCCAATGTTTAGATCTTCTGCACTTAGACACTCACTGCGGTGGCGTTTTCCTTAAACAGACCATACTTGCCAGCGAATGTCTCGCGATACTAGTGGCATTGGCGAGATGAATCGAAAGTGTGCCCTTGTCTGCTTCGTGGTCTGGCAAGTACATCTCAAGACATCGTCTTGACATTCTACTGCCGTGGCTTTTTCTGGCCAATTTGAGCGTCAAAGCCATACTCCGATCTTCTTGAGCATTCTGGTGACGTGTCCGTAGCCTCGTGCTGTTCTGAGCGAATCTCTTGAAAGAATGCGAACGCATTGACGGTGTATTTCGAGGTGCAGTATAGGATTCGGTTCCTTCCATTTATAGCCTCGCCTTCTCCCCTCTCCCTTTCCTACCCATCTCAACAACTACCTCCACTCCTTGCCCCTCCAACTCCACTTCCTGGCAATCATCCTCCGGCACTCCATTCGCAAACTGCACCACCACGAAATCCACTCTTTTCTCCCCTAGCACCACCATGGGCGCGTGCCATGTCCCAGTCCCGTAAGTAACAGCTTGCGCACCATGCGCAACAAAAGCCCTCAGGTTGCTCAGATCCGGAGGACCGAGGTTGGGGAAAGCCTCTGTCGGGGACAAGGTCGGGGCGACGATGACCAGGTATTTCGTGGAGGGTTCAGTCGAAGACATATTCATGGGGATGAAAGTCTGTGTGGTGTAGGGGTGGCGCTCGAGGATGCGGACGTTGAAGACCTGGGAGCCACTAAAAGACGAGGCGGAGAGGGATCGCGGAAAGCAAGAGAATATGTTCATGACGGCTTTGCCAGGATCTTTGCTTGGTGATTGGAAGTACTCGTTTCGCATACTGGTTACATTCGTAAATTTGAGTGCGGTGTTTTGGTTCGCACGTACGACTTCTAGATGGGAAACAGGGAGGGTTGAAGGTACGGAATGAACCGTTGGGGGAAGGGGGCTTTCGATGACAGTTCCAAATTGGGAGAAGGAGGACTGTGAGAGGGGAGATGGTAGTAAAGTGTGCGACAGTACCGGAATCGAGAGAGGCATTGTTTGTCGTGCTGCACAGAGGAGCCGAATGGAGACATTTGTTGACGTCCAAAATAACCGCTCGCTATTGTCCGCCATGACACAGCGCTCAGTTGCACATGAATTACGTTTTAGAGCCTAGTCGTAGGGAGTTCATAAAGAGGAAATGTTTACATTGCGCTCTCTATTATTGTCTACCTTGTTATACAATATGGTACAAATATGAGAGCAATCAGCCAGGTCTAGATCAGTCCCGAAGCTTGAGATGATAAGTTTGAAGCACCTCTTCGCTCATCGGTGAAGGACTCCTGACTAACATATCCTCGCCTTTCCCACTTTTTGGAAATGCAATAACGTCCCTCACAGAGTCTTTGCCCAGCATGACGGCGACCAACCTGTCGAATCCAAGTGCGATACCAGCGTGAGGTGGACAACCCGCTCGGAGTACTTCTAGAAGATGCGAGAACTCTGCCAGTCGCTCGGGCGGCATTTTGAGAACTTCCTTCATAACGAATTCCTGCACCCCAGCATTGTGGATGCGCCGACTACCACCACCTAATTCAACGCCGTTCATCACTAAATCGTAATGCTCGCCAATAACTTTTGAGGGGTCAGTCTGGAGCAAATCAACGTCTTCCGAGGTCTTGGGTGACGTGAAAGGATGATGGGTGGATGCCATGCCAGCACTTCCACCCTGACCGGGTTCTGATTCGTTTGATGGAGAGAAAAGAGGAAAGTCGGTTATCCAAACAGGCTTGAAGCCTTCCGAAATGCTCAAAAGCTTTGTACCTACTGCGGCTTTGCCAAGCGCAAGTCGCAGATTGCCCAGCGGAGTTGAACCACCTTCAAACGGGCTATTTTTCCTGGCCTGTAAGATGATAAGATCCGCATCTTTAGCATCAAATAGATTTTCTATGCTTTCTGCAGCTTCGAATCCGAATGCCTGCAGCCCTGAAAGCGGTTTCTTGGAGTCATATACAAAAACTCCTGGAGCCCCTTCCAAATTATCACGGAACGGCGCCGCTTCAGGTGAGTCTAAAAATTGACGGATGAAGTTGTGGGTTTCCTTAGGAGTCGCAAACTTGCTTAATGGTAATAACATTGCTTCAATGATGGGGTCCTTGAGCGGACTTATCTTGCTGATGAGATCTGCAGGTAATAGATGCTCGATTTGTGAGAAGGGTTTCGTTCCGATCCGCAAATCTGGCTTATCAGAACCATATCCTGACATGGCTTCCCTATATGTCATTTTGGGAAAAGGTTGCGGTAAATCAAAATTAAGTAACTTCTTCCACAAGTCCCTGACAACGACTTCGATACTACCCATGACATCATTTCCTGTAGCAAATGCCATTTCGAGATCCAGCTGTTGTTTCAATCAGTTTCGGAATATATGGAACAACTCCTAATTTCACATCGCCTACCTGAGTGAATTCTGGCTGCCTGTCAGCCCTTAAGTCTTCATCACGAAAGCACTTTGCCATCTGGAAGTACTTCGGAATCCCACTAGCCATAAGTATTTGTTTGAATTGCTGAGGACTTTGAGGTAGTGCATAAGCCAAACCTTTCTGTCTGGTTGGTACAATGAATTCCCTTGCGCCTTCAGGAGTCGACTTGAAAAGGAGCGGTGTTTCCACTTCAACGAAGTTAAGCCCAGTAAGTGCATACCTACAAGCATTTGCAGCCTTCGCTCGAAATATAAGCGCATCTCGGAGATCCTTATCATGTCGAATTTGAAGATGTCGCTGATTACGTTGAAATTCTGTCGCAATGGCGGCGGACGGAAATTCATTCAGACTTTGTAAGTCTACAAGCTTAATCTCGACATCGTCAACCTTTGTGTTCTGTTGGAATGTATCGGGTTTGGCAGGCGCCTTGTCTTTAAACCTGCCTCGAATAACGACGGGTGTATTTGTTGGAAGACTTTTTAATGTCTCATGCGCCACGTTGTATACCTGAGATTTATCTTCAGTTTTACCACTGGAGATTGCTTGGATTCTGTAGTCGAGGTCTTTGCTGTGAAGCCAAAAAAATAATAGGTTTTTCGATAGTATTGTCTTCTTTCCAATGTATCCATGAAGGACAACTTCATCATCAACCGAAGGAGTGGACTTTCGCTGTTTATGTATTGTAGAAAGCTGTCCGTTGATCTCATGCGTTGCTTTGGGATAATCAACTTGTACATCATCAATTTAGCCAGCTCTCACGCTCCATGATACGTTAACGATTTGACGTTGAACGAAAGATAGCGACTGACTAGAGCTCTTGAATGAGTGAAGGAATGGAAGCCCTTCGGGTGCCACTTTCTCGTGCAAAGCCCGGCGTCCCCCAATCAGAGGGTTATTTGCACTCAAGGGACGGAAGAACCTGGACACCTCAACGTAGCTACATCGCGCAGATCGGTTTATTCGATGAGCCTTAGCAAAAGGCTTTGGAAGCATCACGGAGACCGACAGCCAATATGCCTTCAGACGGCTGCAGTAGATTTCCGGAAATATTGTTCGCATAAGAGACTTCATTGCAAAGAGATATTGACGCTAACAAAATTACCGTAATTTATTCCTTATGTCAACAGATAATTCCGTGCCGCCGACTTTCTCTCTTCATCCTTCCAAGTTTTGAACAAGTTAGTCAATCACAGATATCCCTCTCCCATATCCGAAGCTAATACCTATACAGATGATGAAAGCCTAGAGTGTACCATATGACAGAGATCCCTCCTAACCCGACTGGCAGCTCTCCCTTAATTGGGCTCAAGTGGCTTGCACGTTGGGCGCTGGGGGGAGAGTGAAATAGGCGTTCGGCACACACTCCTTGTTACTTCAGCGGACGCGATGAAGGCATCTCTGATCATCAAACTTGGAAGGTTTCTAGAAATGAGCGTGGGTCGAGATGTTGGTATGATTAAGCGCGGGTTCTACCTAGGAGGATGAATACGGTATGCATTCCAACATGTACATAATAAAATCCAACAATATTCCTCTCAGCGGAGGTCCTACGTTCCTCTTCATAGTATACAATCAAGCGAACACGTACAAGGTGGAATCCGCAGGCGCACTAGAGATTTGGTCTAAGCACTACTGAGTTTCACGATAGCCAAGCGGAAGAATGAGAAAGCGCTGTCAACAATCTATCATCTGGTGGCTGCAAGCGCCTTTGGGATAGGTGGAGAGATGTAACAACAACGCAATAGTCTTTCTTTCCGCCAAAGCCGACTATATAATAACAAGCCGGTCGATAACCGACGCGAAAGCTCAGAGTAATGCTTTGAGCAGGACCTCTCAACGGGGAAGGTATGATGAGTGTCCTGATGACCTCGGACTACACTTGATCACCTGTATCAAACCCCCATAGAAGGCAATCTGCTCTACCTTACCTCTTCGCAACCTGCCTTTTCACGATCTGATCATTCTGTAGCAACATTTCCCGTGCTGAAGGCCAACCGGAGCCAACAGCATTACATCTCAGAGGCCGCCTGAGTCTGACCGCCTTATGCCCCTTTGCCCAGATAACTCCCTATCCGAACAACAGACTCGACATTGTCCCAACTCCCCCAGTGTATTGTCTTTCAGCCTGCCAATCCGGATAGGCATGCATTGCATCCAGGCTCACATCTTTGCTTTCATTCATTTTCTATGACCACAAAAAGTTCGGAAATAACAAACAGCAAAGTCAACTTCTTGACACTGCAAGGAAACGCGGAAAGAGAGTTCTAAGCAAAGCTGTTTTCTACGTTGAGCAAAGCCTAGGTCATTTATAAACACGACAAGGAACTTTTTGAGGAACGTTTCCGATTGGAAGCAACTTTACAAACCTACGAGCATTCCTAACCGTTTTGAATCAATTCGGGCTGTCCTTGAAAAGTTTCTCACCCTCGATTTTTCCCTCTAGGTAATAGGAGACTATGTACTCTTTGTGCGGTCCTAAATATTAATCATATCATCCTACATTGTAAACAACTTACCATTCAAAACCAACGATGATTTCCATAGACAGAGATCCTCTTCATCCCCGTCACAGCTGCTCCTTACCAAACCATGTACTCAAAGGTAATAATACTTTTGCCTCGCTAGATCGACCAGATCCATTTATCTGCAACACCTAAGGTAGTCGTCACTAATCATAGGGGCGTACCGTTGTTGATTACTATTCTTTCCACCGAGTTGACAAAAAGAATGAACAATCATGCCGAGGCTTGCTGCGAGGTCATCATGTTCAATTTCATTCGTGCTGCGCGATCTAACGAAAATCGTTTCGGCAACGCTTTCCCAAGTGATTTGATTACATTTTGGGAGGCTTTTTCGAACAAGATTTGCACCTCTGAAGCCGAGGCGTTGCTGGGGTAATTCTAGCGTTGTGCTTGTTGCATGGCGAGGCTCTTGAAAGAAAGGTATAAGGGAGGGTTAGGGATGATTTCTGTATGCAGCGCAAAGAAAAAGAGACGTCGTTCAAATTTTATCAAAACAAGGCCGAGTCTTATCGACATACTCACATAATGCCTCTGCAATTCATAGTCTACAGTAGCAGCCGAGCCAGTCTGACGCGCACCACACCGCCAGGTCTCGAGGAATTGGAAACTGTGCCCACGAGCTACACACTCATCTACGGCGACCACGACGCCATCCTTGTCGATGTCCCGCTGACGACCGAGGCCGCACGTCGAGTGGCCGAGCAGGTCGCCTCGACGGGCAAGGCGCTCAAGTACATCTACATAACGCACCCACATGGCGACCACTATTTCGGGCTGAGCGTCTTGCTCGCGGTATTCCCGGACGCCAAGGCCGTAGCGAGCGAGGAGGCTGTGGCGGCGATGGAGAAGGAAGTGGAGCGGGAGCGGGATCCGAGCACGGCGTTCTTCAACAGGCTCTTTCGGGCCGAGGTGTCGGAGGAGCTGATCGTGCCTGAAGCGCTATATGGGGATGAGATTGAGCTCGAGGGCGAGAAGCTAATGGTGGTAAGGACAGGGCATACCGATACTGATCATACTACCACGCTGTGGGTGCCGAGTGTCGGGTTGGCTGTTACGGGCGACTCGACATACAACAACGTGCATCCTTACCTTGGGGAGAGTAAGACGAAGGCGTTACGTAATGACTGGATGAAGGCGTTGGTATTATTGAAGCGTTGAAGCCGAGGTGGGTCGTAAGTGGACACAAGGATCCGACGAAAGATGACGATGGGCCGAGGGTGATTGAGGAGACTAGGAGGTACTTTGCGGATCTAGAGTTGACGGTGCAGGAAACGGGGTCGGTCGACGAGTTGTATTATAGCATGCTGAAGGCGTATCCAGCGAGGTTGAATCCGGGAAGTTTGTGGGGTGCGGCGAATGTGCTGAAGGGCTGAAAAAGGATCTCTTTTAGTCCCGGGCTTAGACTATCGAAAATATTATCAAGAAATCGGGAGTGGATCTTTGCTTTCGTGTTGTAAAATTTGCAAACTCCCAACCTTGAATGATGAAGTTATCGACGCTGGATAGGTAGGCTGTTGATCACGGCTGTAAGCGGAAAAGGCGTGAACGAGTGCGAGATGCTGATATGGGTCATGACCTATTGACATGGTACAGCGAGTGTAGAAGAGCTGGGAGTCCTCGGACCGAATATGAGTAAACATGCATTGACCGAGCTATTTGTATCCACTCGCCTCGGTTCGCTAGTACCACGTCGCCAGCAGTCCTGCGTAGATCTTGATTAGTAATGTGGTAGAGAAGAAAGCTCCAAGGGGATTGATGCTGGCCGAGGTGTGATCCACAGGCGTGGCGAGAGAAGTCATGTGTTTCGAGAAGTTTTGATGATACAAGAAGTCTTTTCGCTCGGAATCCCAGGTCAGGATTTACAGCCATAGTCCAACAACACCTTTGCGAAGTTTCTTTTCACAATAACTAGTTGCTATCACGGCAACCATGAGAGCTATCGGCGTTGAGAAGTATGGTCCCATAGGGAACCTCGAATCGCGGCAAGTGCCAAAGCCAGGAAGCCCCCAAGGGCGAGACCTTCTTGTTAGGGTCGAAGCTTGCTCAGTCAACCCGATTGACACCAAAATCAGGAATGGCACATATGATGATGCTCCGGATTACTACAAGTTCGTGCCAACACCTTTCCACATTATTGGATACGATGGCGCAGGCACAGTGCTCGAACTCGGTCCGCAATGTCTGTCTAAGCCCGGGGATGAGGTCTTCTATGTTAGCCGGACAACGCGCCAAGGCACGTACTCTGAATATCAGCTTGTGGACGAGCGCGACGTCGCGCTTAAGCCAAAAAGTTTGGACTTTGTCGAGGCAGCCGCAATGCCTCTGACGTATGGTACGGCATACGAGTCGTTGATCGAAAGGCTCGAAATCAAGAAAGGAGAGAACGTCGGTCTGCTGATCATCAATGGAGCTGGAGGAGTTGGAGCCATGGCGTCGCAAATTGCCAGATGGGTGCTTGATCTGCCTGTCGTCATCACGACAGCCTCCAGACCAGAGACTGTAGATTTCAGCAAGAACATGGGCGCCACGCATGTCATCAATCACCGAGAAAATTTGAAGCAGCAGGTCGAAGACTTGCAACTTGATGTGCCGATCAAGTAAGTCGGGAAGAAACCTGGTTCGATGACATTGCTAAGATACTGGACAGATACATATATATCACCCATTCAACTGCTCAGTACTTGGACGTGTGCGCGGACATAGTGGCCCCGCTAGGAAAAGTCTGTTCGATTGTCCAAGCTGATGTCAATTTCTATGGAACTCAATTCCTGTCAAAGTCGCTGACCTTTGCTTGGTGTTGGTTGGGAAGCAAGCCATATCATGGTGACCAGTCAGAAGCTCATCATGAGATGCTCGAAGAGCTGGCAGAATATATTGATGCTGGCAAGATCAAGTGTCACCTCACGCGGCGCTTGAGGTTGACTGCTGAAGGCATCAAGGAGGCGCACAGGATGATTGAATCCGGCACAATGGTCGGAAAAGTTGCGCTTGGCTTTTAGCTAGAGGTCGACCTCGCGCGACAGAGACATGAGCCTATGATATTTGAGATGATCCGCTTGTAAAGACTGTGATTTTATATCCATCATATACTGTGATCGATAAGAAGTTCATGACACTTTCGCGTAAACAGCCTCGATCAGTGTTTCTCTTACACAAAAGACCGAAGAGTTTATCAATGTTGTACGCGGACAAGAATCAAATTAGAGCCGTCAGGGCATAACGACTGTTGATAGACAGTCCCCAAAGCTTTCATCATCCTACAAGGCGTCTGGCAAATCGATCAACGCAGCTTGCCTGCCACTTGCCTGCCGAACTCCATCTTTTGATTAAACCCTTGTCCAAGGCTGTGAAAATCACCACCCCAAGAAGTGGAGCGATCAATCGGAGAGCCTTGATTGATGGCGCGCATCAGAAGCTTAGAGGAAGTACAGCGCATCGTTCTGTTGGTGTTTGCAATCTAGGGCTCTCTCTTCAATAGCTGGTGACAACAATTACGCCTTTAAAGAGCCTTCTTATATGATGCGCTTCGCTTACACACCTCAATGGTATACACACTTTGTAGATGAAGGCAAAGTTACATACGTATGATAACATTCCAAGAGCGTTCGGATGCCTCGGAGACGCACATGTTTATTAACAGTGATCTTGTAGGCAATGAATCGGTGTTTCCATTGCTGTGTCGTACAGCAAGACGCCTGTCAGATGATTAGTGTACCTTCGCGTCTTTAGGCAATTATTGTTTCGAAATATCATCAACTATTGTATGCGGGGCTGCTTAGTGATCATGTTCTGCGTTTATCAGTTGAGCATTTCAGTGAACAACATCTGCTCGAATTGAACACTCGTTCCGAAACTTGTCGCGAATAACAACTCGCCGAGCCCAGTAACTTACCTGAACAACAATGCTCGTCCTAACCGGCACCTCAGGCCAACTCGGCGGCGGCGTCCTCAAGTATATCCTCTCCAAGAATCTCATTCCCCCCTCCCAACTCATCATCTCCGCCTCCAACCCCGCCACCGTACCATCTTCCGCCAAAGAAGCTGGCATTCCCATCCGCCACGGCGACATGAAGAAGCCCTCAACCCTTGAGTCTTCGTACAAGGGCGCCGACATCTTATTCCTCGTCACTTTCCCATCCATTGGCATGGAGCGAGTGGAACTCCACAAAGCGGCCATCGACGCCGCGAAAAAAGTTGGTATGAAACACGTGATATATACGTCATTGATGTTTGGCGGGGAGACGGGCGAGAAGAGCAAAGCCGAGGTGATGCAGCCGCATATCCAGTCCGTTGCGTATTTGAAAGCTTCCGGGATGACATGGACGATTGTGAGGGAGGGGATTTACGCCGAGATTTGGAACCATTTTGCCGGATTGATCCAGGTGGACGATACCATGAACCCGATTGATATGGTTGTCGCTGGGGATGGACCGATGGCTTGGACGGGGCGTCAGGAGCTGTCGGAAGGGACAGCGGCTGTTGTGGCGAAGGCAGTGAGAAACCCGTTTGCTTTGTTTTAAAAGAACATAGGTGTTAGCCCGCAACCATACCAATATGCTCAGACAGCTGTGTAGGAGCAGTATCAGAATCAATCCATCTGTCTCACTGGACCTCGCGCGGACAGTATCCACGACATCGCCACACTGCTTAGGGAGCACACTGGACGCAAAGTCAATGTTCGCATCTTGCCGGCCGAGGAAGCGATTGCTTATCACCAGGCACATCAGAGCGTGGCCCCAGAACAGTATCCGTCCATGACCAATTGGGCCTCGTATTTCAGGGCAATGGAGGATGGTGAAACGGGTGTGGTCGATCCATTATTGGAAAAACTGCTTGGTCGGAAGCCAAAGGGCATCGCGGAAATGGCCGACGAGCTTTTCGCACCGCATGCTGTTTGAGAAGCTCAGTACATGATTAGAGGATTGTGCGAGCTCGATTTGAGGGTTTTTCTTGTTCTATCCGTCCTCCCTTCCCCAACATAAGTGTTATGAGAAGCGGATTATATGGATTATATCGTCGTCCTGAATATTCTCGATAATGCCCCGAACTTTTGAAGCCGTCCGCAGTAATGGCTCAAAAAGCTGCATATATTCAAGAGGCTGCATACTAAGTTAAAAACATAAGTGATGATAGTAGAAATATAGAGAATGAAAGGTCAATGGAAACTATCGCGCTTTTTTCATTATCAAGGAAGGTATCGTGGGTATCGAGTAACAAGAGTCGAACCCCACCAAAATTACCTTAAATACCGTACTACGCGTACCTATGTTTTTGTATACGACGATGATGAATGTTTTCCCAAGACTTTCCCTAGCAAGCCTATTCCGCTTCATCGCCTGCCGAAGCTATTGAATAACGAAGTATTGTTACTGCCTCATCCCTAGGGCATTACTGTCGTGGGCTCATATGACAGCTTGGCTTAAGTAGTTGCTCCGGAATATTCTGCAGTGTCACAGTCCGAGCTTCTGGTGCTTCCCTGGCAGGCGCAAATATCTTTACGGTGATTTTGGTACAACATCCGCAATGGCGTTTTACTGGACGGTTTCAGTGGCAGGCATGAATGACTGAATACAATTACCGTTCTATCAGAGCTTAAAGAATCCCGGAATTGCGCCCTGTGAGATGCAGGCGCAAACACAACTGAGCAGTAATTTCCAACTTCAACCGCAGCCATGACAGGTGCTTTTGAGAAGTCCGTCAAGGGTGGGACGAAGATAAAGGTATGGACGCTTGGGCTTCTTTTGAAACGATAACCACTGATATTGTGGTAACAGCTTGCTGCGCCCAAATCAAAATACGTCGAGCATATCCTAGTCGCAACGCATGCTGGGGAAGCTGGGGTTGCGGAGATATTTCGAGCTTTGCAAAACAGGCTGCGCGATTCAACGTGGACTATAGTCTTTAAGTCGCTCATCATAGTGCATCTCATGATACGAGAAGGAGAGCCGAATGTGACGCTCAAGTTTTTGGCGGATTCGCCGTCAAAACTGGCAATAAGCAACTTCTCTGATGGTGAGTCTATGCCAAGGCTATCGCAGATGTGATGGGATTGGCAATAGGATGGAGGAAACGCACCGGGTATCGAAACGGTCCCTATCATGCCTTAGGGAGTTTGTTTGGCGTCTTACTGACGCATCGTGGATCGATAGTACAGGTCCAAGGCAGCAACATAAGGCATTACTACGCATATTTGCTCGGAAGAGCAAAGGCATACCGCGATACGAGGATTGATTGGGTAAGAGAAGGCCATGGTAGGCTGAAGAGGCAGATAGTGGACAAAGGTTTATTAAGGGAGACAGAAACGGTGCAAAGTCAGATAGCGGCCTTACTTAAATGTGATGTAGGTAATAACTGCATGAATGGTTCGTCGTGTTTAACTGATCCAGCTGCTTATTTTGCTTTAGCTTCTCAACAACGAGCCCGAAAACGAGATTACCCTGACCGCATTCCGTCTACTGACTATGGACCTACTAACCTTGTTTCATAACATGAACGAGGGCACAATAAATGTTCTAGGTGCGGATTGTTGCTTGTACTAATCGTGGCAAATAGCTGATTCGTCTTTGCAGAACACTACTTCGAGATGTCAAAATATGACGCTGAGCGGGCGTTGTCAATTTACAAAATGTTTAGCAAACAAACAAACCAGGTTGTCGAATACCTCAGCACAGCAAGGCAGTACGAACATGCTACCCGTTTAGACATACCGAAGCTCAAGCACGCTCCTACAAGCTTGACAGCTTCGCTGGAAGAATACCTCAATGATCCAGACTTCGAGATCAACCGACGGCAATACCTAGCACAGCAAGACGCTAAGAGGGATAGTAAGAAACCTGTACGAAATGGAGCCACAGGTCCCTCTGAGGAATTCGCAAAATTTGAGCTCAACAAAAGTACGCCTAGCCAAAGTTTTCCAGAACCAAAAACTCCAGCGGCGGCCCCAGTCAAACAAGCGCCTAAAGCGCCGGCGCCAGATCTTATTGATTTCTTCGAGTCGATTGAGCAAAACCCCCAATCGATGACTGGGAAAACCTCGAGTTTCCCAGTATCCCAATACCCTCAACAAGCACCACAAGTACAACAACCCAGCGTTTTCGTCCAAAACGGGCAAGTACAGCAACCGAATGTCAGCTTATTTTCAAATGGGAATCCTTTCGGCCAAACGCAGACACAGCAGCCTGTACAACCGAACGTGAGCGTATCTGGCATTAGCGATTACGCTCAACAACCCTATTCTCAACAGCAAATTTCAATTACGCCACAGATTGATGGCAATGGATTCGTTCAACCGCAGCAGTCTTTTAGTACAGGGCAGCAGCTCCAGCAACAGCAGACATATAGCACGGGGCAGCACCCTCAACAACTACTGCCATTTAGCAATGACCAACAGCCTCAGCCCCAACTGTCATTTAATACAGGCCAACAGCCCCACACCCAGCAGCCGTTTGGTATAATCCAGCAACCTCAACAGCAGTCGCCATTCAGTCCAGGACTGCAGTCTCAGCCAACGAACCCATTTAGGAAATCGACGATGCCTCAAGATAAAGGATCAAGTACTGTATTCACAAATTCGCCTTCGATACCCTCTATACCCAACGGCCAGTCCTCCAATCCATTCGCACGCAACTTATCTACTCAGCCTATATCTGAGCTTCAAGGCTCAACATTCATTTCACAACCGCCGAACCAGGGCTCACCATTCACTTCACAACCACCTCAGAGCACACCATTTAACTCTCCGCCGCCTCAACAGCAACAATTACAAGCCGCCCAACCCCTGCAACCTATGCGAACGGGCACCAACCCATTTGCCCGTAATGCCTTGGCACCTCAACAGCAAACTCCAATATCCTCACCACTAGTTCCCAATCTCACAGGCAGCACCAACCCCTTCCGACAAAGCCAATTCGTAAGTCAGCAAACCGGCCAAGGCTGGCAGGCGAATCAGGGCTCGATGGGAGGTCTGGAGGAGATGCCCACAATACCAGTCTTTCCGCGGCCTGGACAACAAAACCAGTCAGGAAAACAAGGTTGGCCGTAATTGTTAATACCTTCTGACATGTAGCATTGCCATGGCGTTTGCTTTTGGATGGAGTTCATCATTTTGGGCCCTAAAGCATCGGACTTTGCTCGGTCGAGCTCTTCTGAATACCATACTTCCGGCCTCTAAGCGCCAGGGCTCCGTTGCACAAAGCTTTTACATATGTTTTCATGCCTCAGAGGTTGCTCAATATAATCACCTAGAATCTTGGAAACCGCATTTCACCAAGTCCAACGCCCGTACCATGCATCACAGAAACCCTTTACCCCACCTATGAAGAACCGACATGATCAAAACCCAAAGAACCCCGCAATCGTATCTCCAATCGTCGCCGTCCCCTTCTCCCTCCTCTCCTTCCGATGCTTCTCCTGATCCTCATAGATCTCCCCAATCTGCCTCCCGAGCACCTCCGTCGCCTGCGCCTCAACCGCCACCGCGTGCTCTTCCAGCGCCCTTTCTTCCGGCGTCATCTTCTTCAACCTCTCATTCAGCACCGCTCTAGCCTCTGGCTTGAGCCTGTCGCGGCCGTCCAAGGCGGGGAGGTGGGTGTTTGGGTTGGGGGCGGTAGAGGCGGCGGGAGAGATTATGGGCGGGAAAGTGGGGATGGGGAGATCTGCTGCGCGGGCTGCCTCGATGGCTTTTTCTTGGGAGAGCATGCGGTGGAAGAGGGTGTCGGCGTGCATTTGGATTTCTTCGTCGACGGCGGGGGGGCGGTCGTAGGTGGAGAGGTAGCCGAGGGCTTTGAGGAATCGGAATTGCATTAGATAACATCTTTCGAACTTCTTGTTTTCTGCTCGGCACATTGTCATTCTCTTTCCCCAGCCGCCGCTTGTGAAGCATTCGTTGACAGCATCCTGCTCGAAAGCGCAATTCTCCAGCGCCGCCCGTGCAATCTCCGCTTTTCTCCTCTTGTAGCCTTCTAAGACATCTAGGAGTTTTTCTTGGTCGGTTTTGGTGGCGTTTTCAATGTCGGAGAGGGGACGGTAGTTTTTCCAGAGGTGAGCGTAGCGGCCATCGGGGTAGAGGGATTGGCGAGGAACGGCGGGCGTTGTGGATTCGGAGGTAGAGGAGGGGGTTGGGACTTCTTGGGGAGGGGGAAGCAATTCTGACGGGGGAGGAGGTTGCGGTGGGGATGTAGTATATTTCACGGGAGATTCTTTTTCGAGGAAGTCCCGTAGACTTGGGTCGAGGTCGCGGAGGGGGTTGTTGTTGGTATTGTCATCTTTGTCTTTGCCCCAGATCCAGCCCATTGGCGTTAATGTTCAGCTGAAAGGAGGGCCACGGATATACTAGCAGTGTTGTTCTTGTGTGAAGAGCAAGTGTACGGAGGTACGAATGGATATTTGGGAGGGAAATCGTCTGCAAGCTTCATTGCCCGCTCCGCTCGCTTATGTAACCCCGCTGCTGCTCCTCCGTGCTCACAACGCGTCCAACTGTTCGTTCTCGGTCAATGTTTTAGCTCTCGATTCTTTTTGCAATGACTAGTACGTCGCTCTTGCTTACTCTTCTCACTTCTTAAGTCTAACATGCAGTAGGTCGAGAAGAACGACGACTGATGCGCCAGCGGGGCGCTGGGTAAGTACCACTGACATATGACACGAGGATTGGTTAACATTGATCTAGAACCCGGGAAATCAAGGACCTTGAGTTCAACATTGTGTTACCAGGAATAAATCCTCCGCTGAAGCCTAAGAGATCTGGAAGGTCTCGAAAAACACCGCAACCGGATCTGCTCCCACAGCGGTCATCGCGGCGAACCCCGGCACCTGAACAGCTGAAGCCACGCCCGTCCTCGCGAAAGACTCCTATCACGACAACTGGGAAGAAGAGGGGAAGACCATCGAAAAAAGATGCCTTGGAAGGGGGGGATGTGAATGTGGTGCCGAACTCGTATCCAACTCAGAGTGACGGCGAAGGAACCGTAACGAAGAAGCGAAAAACAGGCGGAGATGCAATCAAGGAATCACAGGATCCTCCGAAATCGACCAAACCCTCCAGGGGCCGGCCTAAAGCAATTCCAAACCCTACAAATGCTTTGGCGCAGCTAGAGGGTAGTCCGCTCGAAAGAGCGCCTACAGAAGCGCCGCAGAAAAGGAGGAAGAAACGCAAGTCTATTGGGCAAAATTCGACAAGAAAGCGCATTAAGCTGGCATCCAAAGGGGGGCAACAAGATCCAATTCAGGGGCACGTTGAAGTAACAGCGTCAGCCGAAGACCTGCAACCACTTGCGCAGGGCGAAATCGTAACATCACCAGGCAAACAGCTAGTAAGAGAGCTAGACTCTCAGACTGAGGTTCCAGAGTCGACAGGACCTGAATTCCAGCAGCCGACAGAAGTTGAGGGACTTGAAACTAGTGCCCAGCATGCACCGAGCTTTGAGGAGCCTATGGGCAGCGTAGTTGAGGAAGAGAGTCCGATTGCAGCAGTAGAAGAGCAACCTACGAGACCTAAGAAGAGAAAGAAGAGGAAGTCTGTTGGTCAAGTGCAAAAGCCTCGAAAGAAGTCAACAGGTGCAAGCACTATCCAAGTTCAAGACTCGTTTAATACCCAAACGTCCATTTCCAAGGCGAAGGCTGCCACTACGCCAGCCCAAGCAAAGGGAAGGCGCAGGAAGCCACTGTCGGAACCGAAAAGGGTAGAGCAGGATAATATCGAAGAGAACAGAAGCACTGATCCAATTGAATCTACCGATCTACCTACTCGCAAGAAGGGCCGGCCGAGAGCGCCCAGAAAACCCTTGCCGACTGTCGACGAAGAACCCCGGGACGAGCCTCAAACCCAGAGCCAAAAGCCAGGCAGACCCAGGAAAGCCACCATGCCAACAGCACCACCACCCACTACCGCGCCCAATCCCACCCAAATTTCAAAGCCAAAACACCACCCCCCATCCAAAACCCGCACCAAACCGCCCCCCAAAAACTCCATCCCCATAACCGTCTACCGCCTCTCCCACCCCCTTCCCCCCTCCTCCACCTCCCTCAACATCCCCCAACCCCCTCCCCTCAAAACTCCCAACGCCGTCGACATCATCTCCCAATTCTGCCGCGAACTCCTCTCCAAACCCGACAGCACCACCTCCTCCTCCCCCACATCTCTAGAACGGAAGCGCAAACAACGCACCACCGACATCTACAGCGAGGAGCTCGGAACCCGCCTCTTCGACCTCACCCAGACCCTCGACACAAACACCACCCTGGCCACCCGCGTCCGCCTCGCTACCCGCGAGGAGAAGAAACTGAGGGCTGAACTCGCTGCTCTCCAAAGCGAGAGGGCAGCCATCGCGCTCCGCAAGCAGGAACTTGACGAAGCCCGGGAAAAAGCGCGCAAGGAAGATGCGCTCAATGCCCTCCTCGCCAACATCGAGAAGGCCGTTAAGAAGGGGAGGGAGATGGGTTGGGATGAGAGCGAGAACGTTGGGATGGGTGGCTTTGAGGTGCTGGCGAGGAGAGTGGCGGGGGATGTGAGTGGGAGGGGGGGAGGGGGGTGGTTGGAGAGGGTGAGGGCGTTTAATGGGGTTTTGGAGGGGTTGGTAGGGGGCGCGTGAGGGGTGAGGTGGGGTGGGGTGTTGGTTTTGACGGGGGGTTGTGGTCTTGGGAAACGGGAGGGGGGTTGTGGTTGGATGGTGGGGTGGTGGGTGATGATTATGATTCACGGGAAGGGGAGAGATAACTTCGTATGAGGAGGTTTTCCTGGCGTATGTGGTTTGCACGTGGTACTCGATATATGGGAGAAGAGAATGCTATTTCTTGTTTTTTAACCCTCGACACCATAAGTTGGTTTCTCCCATCTCCCAATAGTGTGGATGATAGCGACAGCGTGGTGAGAGCAGAAGCGACGACAAATATACATTGATGCAGGTAGAGGAAGTCTCTCCTCTTCATGTGACACCTGGCAGTACTATATCAGCTCAGCTCAGTAGTCGGTATCGCGTAAAATATAGCGTCGAGTCGAAGGATTTTTACCAACTTCTCAGCGGAATGTATTGCGGCATGTGGCTTGAGATGGAGAACGAGATGGGCTTTGATGAGAAAGCCCCATGGTTGAAGGACGATGTACAGTATTAGACGTTGGATTTGACTATCAACTGGGGAGATTTGGAAAAATATGTTTAAGGAGTATCACTTGTGGTGGCTCAACATCGAAGTAAGCACGTTTTTGGGATTTCTAAATTTAGCAGCCTGCCCCGGGCCTAATACCTCGCCGTGCTCGCTTAGCAGATGGGGCTGGGGCCATTTGAGGCTTCGCTGGCTTGTTGTTGTTGATAGTACGGAATAGGATGCAGCAGACTGAGAGCAATACTATGAAGTAGTAGTGGTCACAGAGCGCTGCACTATCGATATATCCCGCAAAGCATCACAGGCTATGGGTTCATACAAGAGAAAAGTAGAGGATTCGGCGGCAGACGGCAGCTTTTCTCACTTTGCTGTGGGAGGCCGAAGGCATGCTTCCGTGGCGCACCCGTATCCATTCAGACCAGGGACAGCACAGCAAACAAACCCATTTCGAGATCTGGTCGGTTAATGTGAGAAGTTATACCATGTGAGACTGGGAAATGGCCTTTTGTTGACACGCTTGGGGATCGGGTGAGATGATATAATCGAAGGGCTGTACAAGAACAACAGGAAGAGTGAGTGGTTGGGTGTAATCCGTAAGCGAAGGGAGCCCCCTGCTCAATCGCCTGCTGTTGTAGGGCAGAACGGGAACTAGCATGCTCCGAACACGTGAAACGTCCAAACACAGTAACACTGCCACCACCTTACGAATCCTTTGCCCAGCGGGCTACCACTTCAGCTCGCAGTACAGAATATAAACAACCTCTCCCCACCGAACTGTCTTCTTTTCCATCGTACATATTCAGTTCATAACAACCAACTTGCTCAGTCTTTCGCTCAACCTTCTCCCAACTTTCGCTACCCCCTGATATACAACACCGCAGCCATCATGGGTAAAGCAGGCCGCTTCGCATGTATCTTCCTACCCATGGTAGGCACCATCGCCTCCCTCGTCTGCCTCATCATCGTCGGTCTCGGGGGCACGAATCAACACAACACTGGGATGAACAACCTCTACTTCTTCCGCGCAAATACCTCCCACATCCAAGTCAACTCCTCTATCCTCAATCTTCCCTCCAACCCCGTTGCAAACAATATCCCCAACATCAATATCATCAACGGCAGCTCCAGCCCCACCGCCACCGCTTTAGGAATTAAAGACTTCTACCACATCAGTCTGTGGAATTACTGCTCAGGCGACTTCAGCAAGAACTCCAGCGGCCAATTTAACGACGAGGTGACATTCTGCTCCCCGCACCAAAACGAATTCTGGTTCAACCCCGTCGAGGTATGGAAATTGAACAACACGGTCGCGGATAAGCTCTTTAGCAAGGAGCTCAAAGCCGGGCTAGACACGTACAAAACCGTCGCCAAATGGATGTTCATCTGCTACGTCGTCGCCGTCATCTCCACCATCGTCGAAATCCTCGTCGGCTTCACCGCGCTCTTCTCCCGCCTCGGCAGCGTCGCCACCACCATCGTCAGCAGCATCAGCTCCCTTTTCCTCATCGGCTTCGCCCTCACATCTACGATCCTCTACTCCACCCTCGTCGCCTCCTTCAACACCGCGCTCAAGGAGTACCAGATTCACGCCAATATTGGTAGAACCATTTACATCTGGGTCTGGCTAGCCGTAGCCTTCTCCCTCGCTTCGGGCTTCTTCTGGATGATTAGCTCGTGTTGCTGCAGTGGGCGGAGTGATAGGATCAAAGGGTACAATGACGGCGGAAGGAAAGGCAGGAAAAACGCTCCGTACAACTACGAAAGAGTCGAGAGCCCCTACATGGGTCACTCTGGGAACGCGCCCAGGTACCAGGCGCCGCTGCATGGGATGCCGATGCAGAATATGGGGCCGCAACGCACGGCATATGAACCTTTCCGACATGAGGGAGCGTAGCGAGCGCAGCGAGTGAGCAAGTGAGCAAGTATGGGATTTCTTGTCAACAGAAAGCGTCATGGTGACAGTATTCATCAGCGGCATTGCATCGGCGTTTCGGACTTTCTTTCCTCGCTTTCAAGCTGGAGTATATACTGGGGTGGGTAATTTACGAGATAATGAGCTGAGATGTATAGCCGAGCGACATATACTCGAAATAAAATCTTCTTGTATACCCCCATCATTTCTAACTATTCATCAAGTATCCCCATCCTAACTCCCTCGCACTCCTCTAAACCAGCAAAATCCCCATCCCACCCCACAGCAGCAACCACACTAGCAACCCCTCCCCACCCTCGAATCCTCACAACCCACCCCCCAACCCTCCCAATCCCACCCACCACCCCCCCTCCCTCCCCCACCAAAAAAAACCCCTCCCAACCACCCCCCCCTCTCACTCTCCCTCATCAACAATCAAAATAAAAAAACAAACCCCCCCCCCAAAAAGAAAAATGAACGATGCAAGGATCGAACTTGCGACCTTCTCCGCACAAATATTTTTTTTCCCTGACGGGTTTGTAAAGGAGACATAATAACCACTATACTAATCGTCCCTTTCGTGGGGGATTTGTTGGTTTTATATTTTAATTGCTGGGGAAGTTTGGGAGGGAGGGAGGGGGGTGCGGGAGAGAGTGTGTATCTACGGACGGGTTGGGCTGGTTTGGTTTATCGAGGATGGGAGGGGGGGGTTGGAGATGGGGGTTGGGGTTAGGCGTGGGGAGGGAGTGGGTTTTTAGATGGAAGTGTGAGGTAGGGAGGGAGGGGGAGGGGGAGTTAAGGAAGGGCGGAGGGCGGAGGGCGTTAGGGAAGGATAGGAGGATTGGGAAAGAGATCTGGGGAAGTTCGGTGGATAGCGAATCATAGAGTATCGAGCATCAAAATTTATTTACCAACCATACGACATATTGCTAATTACACCAACGCTGAAATACTGATTGCTAATTACACCAACGCTAGAATACTGATATCAATCATCGCTAGACTCGAAACAACAATCAAGCGTCTGCATCAAAAAGCGCCAATGCAACCGCTACCGACCAGCACTCCGACCCGCGCGGTTTCGTTTCGAGCTCTTAGTACGACCACTCGTGTTTGCGGCGGCGTCCTTCGATTCACCCTTGCTAGAGTCATTGCCTATTGCGCCTGCATCCTTCAAAGCACACATGGCAAAGTGATTGCCCTTCCCGGGACGTATCGCTAGGTACGCTTTTGCGAATTTCTTGAAAGGGGTATTGTCATCTTTCCACCAGTCTTTCGGAATGCCGTTTTCGGGCTGCGGAGTTTCGGCATTGGGTTTGGAGATGCTCGGCGAGGACTTGTCGTCGTCTGTGCCTTTAGGTATGGCTTCGACAATTTTGGCGCCGGACTGAGCTTTGAGCCTGATCGATGTCCTCGGGGAGGTTGATAAGAAAGCAGCTCTTGAGCCCGGCTTGGGTGAATCATAGAGACCATCGCGGCTGGGCTGAGATTTTAACTTGGTGGAAGTCCTGGGCGGCGATGACAAATTTTCAGCGGCATTTCTCAAGCTGGGCCTGGGAGTCAGGGGAGAATGTACGCCATCGGGGCTGGACGACATCCAGGGCAGTAAACGTGGTCTCTTCCTCGGAGACTGTACAGGCTCCGGATCATCGCTATCGTTGGTAAGATCGACGGTGGCTTGCGGTGAAGGTGGTTTGGGGGTGCTTACAGCGACCGAGACGGGCCTCGTTGGGCTTTTTACACTTCGCCTTGGAGAAACATCCATGTGAGCTATGCTTTCAGGTCGTTGGGGCAGATGATGCTGCTGCTGTGGCGTCACGATATCTCCTTGACCACCAATGCCCAAGATCTCCCTCAGGTTCTTGGGCGTAACAACCCGTTTGGTGAAATTTGGCTCATCAATCTCATTACGATAGAAACGCTCATATGGTAAAGGATCCTCTGCGTCCAGAGCACAACGCTGAAGGTATTTTGGATATTCCGTCATATGTCTAATGATAAAATCATCCCACAGAGAAGGGTGCTCCATACGATCCTGTTGAATGAGGGCGTTGACCTTCTTACAAATGGCAATAAAGCGCTCTTCATTTCCCACGTAATCAGGGTAAGTGGTCTTGAATCGTTCGAAAACAGTGGCCGGAGCCATGGGTGGCGATTGGCTTACAGGATTATCCTGTGGAGGAACCGCATTGTGTATCTCTGTAGAAATTTCTGGCTCGGCGTTGGCCATGAGTACGTCCGCTTCTCCTTCAGGTCCATCTCCTTCTACTACCACTGGAGCAAGTGTTGAGCTCTCCACCAAAGAGGACTTGTTTGAGTGAAGTTCAGACTGTTCACCTGATGATAAAGATGCATTCGCCTGATTGTGAAAGCCTTGACCATCTTGCGCTCCAGGTGATGCTGTCTCTTCGTAGGTCTCAGTATTTTCTCCAATATTACTGCCGACCGAATTTAAATCGAGGTCTGCTTGTTCATGACCTACGCCTGGTGGTAAAGAAGCGAGTTCATCGGTATTGCATACTTGATCATCGTTGGCTTTTGTTGCGGCAGATTCACTAGCTGGATCTGGTTCCTCCTGTGCTTCCGAGGCATTGAGAGTGTTGTTACCATCATTATCCTGGTTATTAAGAACTCCTTGAACAGCACCCGAGACATTGCTATATTGCGCTTCTGATGTCAAAGAAACAGCACTGACTGTAATATCCTGGTCCTCTATGGTCATCAACACATCTTCGTCATTCCCGATTATTGTAGACCGATTTTTGCCTTCGCTCATTAGTGGTGGGATGTTTTCTAGCGGATTCAGAGCTGACGATGAAGCATCGACATTAGTCAATGTCTCATTGACCTCTAGCTTGGACACTATATTTCCATCTCGAACATCGATAGTCTGATTGTTGTGCTGATTGACTAACTCTGAGAATATTCCCGGGGTACTTAACGTTCTCCTATCGAGATCACTTTGCTCTGACGTGGAGCTTTTTCTTGAGGCTAGAAATTCTTGACGATACGCTCGGGCTAAGATCGAAGGATCTTGCGCGACCTCAACATCTTGACTAAATTGAAAGGCAGTAGAAGCTTTGAAATGTTTTCGACGCTTAGCAACATTCGGAGAAAGTAATGCCGGTTCGTATGATCTACGTTTCAATTCAAGGCCGCTTCGATTTGTCAGTGACCGGGGTCCATCTTTGTGAGGAAAGGGCTCCGATGGTGTTGATTCAGAGGTGGATTGCAGTAGAGGGCTCTTGACGGCAGAGACTTTTTGCTTTTTCATTGGGCTCATACTGTAACTGTTCTGAGATTGAGCATCAGCTTCCGGTTGAATTTGTTGAGCAACCATCATTTTATCACTCATGGTTAAGTTCTCTTTTTGATGCGCAGGGTAGTCTTCAGCAGTGTCCATGCTATCATCTTGATCAGCTACGGACTTGGTGCTAGGAATTCGCGGAGTAGAAGGGTGTGAAGGGAATTCCTGTCCGTTTCGCTTAGTTGAAATCGTGAAAGACGAATCATTCGTTCGTCCCTTCGATGATATATAATTCACGGTGTGTACATTCGCTTTGTTGTGTAGATGTCCGTTAGTATAAGGAGTCCGCTTGACTTGTGTAAACGGTTCTTCTGGCTGGGTCGCGGTAGATGGAAAGCGCTGCACCGGGGCACTATTAGCCAGAAGATCATTCGCTTCATTGAGCGCATGAGGAATTGTAGTCTCCAGATCTGAGTCAACGCTTGATGCGGCTGATCTGACACTCTTTGACCATTTCGCATCAGGATGAGGCACTGCTGTGTCGAGACGAGGGGATGTGGCAAGGGGGAGGCTGGGTATTGGCTCAATACCCTGGGCAGATATAGAATTTGAACTGCTTCTTGAATTTCCACCAAGGCGCGAGGCGAGGCGAGGCGAGGCGTATGGCGATACGTAAATTCCCCTAGGTGACTTAGGCCATGACTCCCCCATTTTCTTTACCACTGAACTTGGGCCGTCCCGCTGCGTGCCTTCCTTAAGGCCAATAACTGCATCAATTTGCACAGTATTCGCCATGGATGGTTCGTTCGAAGTGAATTGACCAATGCCAACTCCTGGATGACTCTGCAGAGATCCTGGCTGCGGCGTGAAACATGAGTCGAGTTTCTCGTGATAAGAGATCTCTTCTTCTGTGTCAAAGTGGCTTTGGCATGTAACACAGATGTACCATTTTCGCCCAACCTTTCCGCGAGATTTGGATTTTGGAGCACCGTTTGACTTCGCTGCGGTATGGAAGTGCTATAAACTTTAGTACAAGCCATACTCGGGGCGCCATCTGCTAACCTCCATATGATATCGGAGCCCACTAGCACCAGTATATGCTTTATCGCATCCGAATTCTTGACATTTAAAACGTTTGGCCTTCTCATCAGCTGATGCAGACACCAGGCTGGGTGATGATCGAGCTGTACCCTGAAGCGCCTTTGAAATTCGCTTAGGATTTCTCCGCGTAGACCTTGTTGCAGTGGACGACATCGAGGTTATAGACAGCCTTCGTTTTGGTGGAACATGATCGGACTTGTTTACATCGCCGCTGTTTTCATGGACAGGATATTCGATACTTTCCATACTGCTGTCAGGAGGAAGCTCGTCACTAGGCTGCTCGAATGGAGACGTGGGTGGCCATTCCGCTGACGAGAGGGGCATCTCAGAATCAGAGTCGGCTTTGCTAACCTCCCCAAGTCCTGGAGATAAGTGGTCCGCGACCGAAGTCTCAGCGTCAACAGCTTCTCCTTGTCGTTGATGATCCTGGGATATTGATAATCGATGTGCAGTACGTTCAGCCTGACAATTTATAGCCTGTAAAGTCGGAAGAGGAACGTTCGCAACGGGTCCTCTTTGACCGGGCTCCGCAGGAAGCCAACCTGATAGGAAAACCGTCAGCATACTCTTCGAGTGTCAATGTGATCTTTCATAAAGCCTATCATCTATTCGCATAAGTGAGATGTAATTGGGGGTAACTTACAGTCCGCTCGATCGAGCAGACCCTGCTGGTCCTTTGGAATCTTTGTGTCGTTGCTACGAATCCGTTTGAATGACTGGTTGTAAATAAGCATTGATACGTGCTTTAGAGAGATCCCACATACCTTTGGTAGATGGTCAAAAATCGGGCCAATCACCGCTTGTTCAGACGGATTCATCTCATGGTTTTTCCTCGCAGAAGTCCCGACATGGATAGTGAGGGAGCCCTCAGTGACTCTAGCCCGAGATGTGAGCTCGCCGATTGATTGAGTAGCAAGCGGTGGAATGCTCGTAACTTTCGGTCCGTGAACCTCTTTATCGATATCCTGGATATGGTTGGGAGGCGTTGTAAAACCGACTCCCCCAATGGCTGCTTCTGATACCAGCGGATTTTTGAGTTCCGGATGGATGTCCTGATACATATTCCCTGAGTTAGGTAACGGTGCAGTAGTAGGCTTCTTAGTCATGGTTTGCTTAGGTACCGGGCGTGGTACAGGCTGTCTCGGAGCAAGTAACCTTAGAAGATTCTCTCGAGTATTCACGCTCGGTTTTCCATTTGCCTTTGCTTTTGCATTCGCTTTTGCGTTCACTGACGGATGACCTTGTCTCTGTGGCATATCCGCAATAGCGTTTTCATTAGCTGTGTCCTTTACCTTATTTCTCGCAGATTCTGATACAGTTTCCGGCTGCACTTCACCACCTGTCACGAGCGGACGTTCGGAGAAGCGAGAAGGTACCTGCGTTGCAAACATCATCTGACTCGTCACGGGAGAGTCAATCTCAGAACCTTCGACACCAAGCTGCGAACGAGCAAACGATCCTTCTGATGCGCTTTCAAGTCTCGATCGTAGCTGGATCCCCTGATTTTCTCGTCCTCTGATCGTCTTCAACTGGTCCAGGAGTTCCGCTATTTCGGGTAAAGACTCAAGAGGTCGAGGGCAACCAAATCCACCGGATCCTTCACATCCAATCCTCTCGAAATCGTTTATTAAAATCGTCGCTCTCTCTGACCTGGATCCCAAGTGGGTTGCAACTATCTCGAAATTTCGAATCTGAATAAGTCCCCCAAGAGTATCTTTAGTGACCCGTTTCTTTGTAATAGCTGCATACTTCGCGGCGGCCGAGGATGCAATCGTAGCTCTCATAAACGTATACGAGTCAGAGATTGCCACTTTGATTGGACCTTCGAAGGTGTAGAACTGAACGACACTTCAGATTAGAGTTGTTATGGTGCTTGATTCCGAGAATAATATTCTCACCTTTGTAATCTGAACTACGCCGGGTTTGGAGCAACTCGCCCTGAGGTTGCTACCATCGTCCGAGTAAGTCATCCCATCCGCCGAGTGAGACATGTCAGAGGCGCCGGTTTTTAATTGCATCATTGCGCCGATCTCGCGTGTCATTGTAGGAGCAAGCCATTCGCGTAGGAGATCCATTTTAATATATTTTCGGTTTGCCTATATCTTTATCGAACAAACACAGCGTAAGTCTGCCCTGTCCAGCTGGCATCTCTTGCGATTTTGGGGCTCCCCAGCGAACAATGCAGGACAGCTTTCAACCCCAGCTCTTTGCCCGCTCAACATTGCCTCACTCCAGACCCATCCAGACAAGATGATTTTCCTCCGAATTTGACCTGAAAAGCGTTCGAGGGAAGCTGCTCACGCGATTAGAATAGCGGTGATAGACAGCAAGATGTGTGAATTGTGATGGTGGAGTGTAAATTACGGCGTGGTTGATTATGATACCGGCGGGGCGGACTTAGCCGTTAAGCGCGGGAGGGTACAAGTGACATACAGGTCGTACCGGAGCTACAGCAGTATTGAATAAGATTTGTACTCAAAACCTTCGACGTGCTTCCTTCGACCTTCTCATCTTCAAAGCGAGCGGATCGTCTTCGGATATTTGCTGCTCTGCTTGTACAGCAATGAGTCAAGATACATTCATCACCACACGGGATTTAGGAGGGTCTGGCATGTTCGTTTCCAGAGTTCCCTGGCTTTCGTTACGATAGAAGTGAATGGGTACATAGTGGGCTCGTATCTTGAGATTCTTAGAAGGCTAATTCACTCGTTTCTCAGCCTTTCCACGATAATGATTACTTGTGTTTGGACGTTTGAGATATGACTGCCAAGCCTACGCCGGAGGGTGAAAGCCCCTCTGCCTCCTCTCTTTTCCTTCCCCAACTCCGACGTTCTCGCCGTGGGTCACTTGCCTCCATATCCAGCCCTTCCAAAGTCGATAAAGAGACGCTTGCACAGGCTTTAGACCAGATACATAATGCCGCTTGCCAGAGCGAGGCTCTCACAACTTTCAACGAATACACCGCGGCTCCATCGTTATCTTCGGGCGCAGAGGGAAGGAGTATTGCAAGCGAGCTGCATGGCGGTCTAAGCGGACTCTACAACAGGATCAAAACATCTGTAGGGAATGCAAGGGACGTAATGGTACTCTCGAAAGACGACAAAACTGTCGACGACGTGTCCCTCGAGAGCTCGATATCTGCACTTCCTAGTCCAGCGCCGACTCAGGGAGATTCCTCCGATCCTGCCAAGTATGCCAGTTCTTCAGCCCCTGCCTCGAACACAGATGGTAGGAGCGAATTAAGCCAACAACCTCCACTTGAAAGCGCCGCACATGATGCGGTTGCCAAAGATTCTGGACGACATGCAAGGTTGTCGAAAGTCTCATTAGGGAGCACCAGCACATCTTCCAAGTCCCATCTGGCTCCAGATACAATCCAAAAGTCTTCTCTTGGCCCTTTAAAGCAAGCCACGTTGTCGACTGCTGTTAGTCCCGCCGTCGCCGAAGTCAACGTAACTGCCGTCAAAGAGCGAGGCTTACATAGCGACACAGCTACCAAGGGCGCAAATGGCAGTGGAATGGTGCCGCCAGAACCAAGTGCAAGTTGCTGGGCGGAGGAGGTGGGGTCCGCTGGCAAAAACCGTACAGCTACACAGTGGTCAAATGATGTGGAAGGTCATTGGTCAGATGCACCCAATCTAGGAGGTTTAAGTCTAAACATACCTAAGGCTGTCCCTGATCGTGCTAAAATGGCCTCTAAACTTTCCGGTGATCAAAGTGTAACTCAGAATTCGAGGGTGGCTCGCTCAAGCAGATCAACAACAGAAGACGGTACTTCATCTCGAATTTCGGGAAGTGAGAGCGCCAGCAAGGGTGGAAATCCTGTGCTACAGCGCCTTTCTAGTGCAAGCAGAGCCGTTAACGAAAGATCCATCCTAGCCACCACTACTGGAGCTCAGAGTAACCCCTTAAGTGACTTTACAATAGCGCCCGATAGTAATTCGATCGTAGAACTTGCTAAGGATAGCAATTATCAAACTTTAGAGCTCCCTTCGCTGAAGGTCCCAGTAGCACCACAAACTAGCAATTCTCCACCTCCGGATCTGAGTCTCTCTCGAGCGTCGTCCTCTGAGACTGCAGGCAGTGCATCACTTTCAAGCCCGATCCCGCCTTCATCAAGCTCTCTGCAAACAGCTAAGACAACAGCAAATCGCGTTGGGAGCAACCCGCAGACTAAAAGTTCGGTCTCTAAACAGCCTGATAGTGACGCGAGAACTATGAATGTGTTTTCTCAGATCAAGAGTAAGATTCTGAATAAAGAATACTGGATGAAAGATGAAAATGCCAGAGATTGCTTCTACTGCGGCGATCCATTTTCGACATTTCGGAGGAAGCATCACTGTAGGACATGTGGCCAGATATTTGACGCCAAGTGCACGTCTCTCCTTCCAGGTGCACATTTTGGGCAACCAGGGTCTTTGCGGGTCTGCAAACCTTGCGAAGGAATAATTAATGGATATGGTGACTCCTCCGAATTCTCAGATGATGGTAACCTCTCAGCCGTGGGACTTAGACCAAGGCACGGATCGACTGGAGCAAGCGATGTCCTTGGAAGTCCTGTTCCAAAACTCAGTCCTACTTCTGCAGCAGAGATTAGCCGAAGCCCAAAACATCCAGATCTCACTGTTCCAATCATGGCAATTCCTGCAACCAGAAAGGCTGGTGGGGAGTCCAGTAAAATAACAGTAGAGACTGACGTGGGGCGACCACTTTTACGTCCATCTTCATCCCGGTCATTGAAATCTTCCTTATCCAGCAGGCCATACTCTGCGGGTCATGGACGACATAACTCTCGTTATTTGAACCAACGTGGTTTCAAAACTGTTACTGAAGATAATGCTCCATTTCATCAGAAACCCATTGAAAGTAAATGGCATCAGAGTAGACTGACTGCGTTTCACGATGACAACATTATCGACCCAGATCTGGCTCCATACTTGTCTGATGAAGGGTCCAGTGACAATGAGCAGATGAGTATAATGGCTGGTTTGAGTGGCGAAGGACTTTCCCGGAGTTTTGAAAGTGAGAGAGGTGGCTTTGCCGGCCTTCTTGCATCCTCCAAGAAAGGGCGTTCACGACTTGGTGACAAGAGCATAAGTGGTGTCAATTTTGCTAGTCGCGACACTGACAACAACAGCCTGAGCAGCTCAAGAGCAGCAAATCATCCTCGCATGGCCAAAAGACGGAACCTGGGGTTTGGTAACAGTGTGTACTTGCGGCCATCGCCTAGGGGCTATAGAGCTAGTACCGTTCTACCAGCTTTCAGCTCACACTTTCATGAAAGCCCGAACAGCTCCGCTTTTGCGCAATCAAACTCGTCAAACAATACAGTTTCAGGGTCACGAATGATACGATCTTCCTCAATGAGAGGAACCTCGGCACCAGCAGTCGAGTTGAACAATGCAAGTCTTCATCATGTGCGCAAACTGCTTCGCCAGCTCCTGCAAGACGCAGATATACCAGCTATTGCGAGCTGGGAAAAGGCTCTGATCCCCATTTTACTCCAGGCTACTGATGACGTTAATCCTGATGTGCAAAACGGCGACGATATAGACATCCGACACTACGTTAAGCTGAAAAAAATCCCGGGAAGCCGCCCTGGGGATACTTCATACGTTTCTGGCCTTGTCTTTACGAAGAATCTAGCTTTGAAATCTATGCCGCGAACCCTCTCTCATCCTAACATCCTAATTTTAACGTTTCCACTTGAGTATGCACGCCATCAGCAACATTTTATGAGCCTTGAACCTGTCATTCGGCAAGAGCGAGAGTTTCTACAAAACCTTGTGAATCGAATTGTTGCCCTACGCCCTCAGCTTCTGCTAGTAGAACGAAATGTCTCAGGACTTGCACTCGAATTTCTGGAGCAAGCGAACATTGCCACTGCATATAATGTGAAACTTTCGGTCTTAGCAGCTGTCTCTCGATGTGCCCGGACAAGAATCATATCTTCCATTGACAAGTTAGCCATCAAGCCTGCTCAGGCAGGAACATGCTCGGACTTTCACTTGAAGACCTACGTGCATGGAGGGAGAAAGAAGACTTATATGTTTTTATCCGGCTGCACCAAGGAGCTTGGTTGCACAATTATACTCCGGGGTGCCAGCAACGCGACGCTTGCAAAGGTTAAGCAGATCACCGATTTTATGATCTATGTTGTCTATAATCTGAAACTGGAAACGTGCCTCATGAGGGATGAGTTTGCCTTGATACCGTCCACTACTGGAGCTGGATCACTTTCCCTAGGTGGAGGCGATCGGGTACAGTCTCGAGCAGCTAGTGCTGGCCCATGTTCTCCCACCGATGCCGTAGCTGGGGCAAGTAACCGGTTGCAAGAAAATGGCCCCAGTCCCAATCAAACCTCTTCTGGTGTATTGAATTTGGAGAAGTTAGGAAACCCTGGATCAAGCACCAAAGAGTCCGAAAAGAACTCGAATGTTCCGGATGAAATTTCTCTACCTGACGATGTTCCGATGCCAACGTTCTACGGAGATATGGTAGAAGAGCATAAAACGAAAATACTCTCTGCTTCTCCATTCGTAAAGTTCATGCAGCCTTACCTCCTCATGAAAGCCAGGGAAGAAGAACGACGCCTGACGTACCTTAAACGCCTTCGTGATCAAGATATTCTAGAAGTGCAAAGGTTAGATGCGACAACAGAGCCGCAGAAGTTTGACCTCATAAAGCCAGAAATGATACACGAAGAAGTTCAAGCTACATCGAAGAAGGTCCGCGAGGTACTACATGCACTTCACGACGCCGAGTACGATAGAGCTCTTCACAACTACCAGACACAGAGCAAACAGTGGGAACTGTACATCGCTGGCAATGCTGACCTTTTTGACCCTTACGCTCACCAAAATATCGCAGTTCTGTACAGTGTTGTCTGCACAGTGACCACCGTACCATGCTCAGGACCGGATCTGCTTGCTCTGGCCTTTTACAACGAACATGAAACAGATGAAGATTTTGAAGCAGACTGTACATTGGGACAATATGTGGAAGATCTGTGTCTCCAGGCCAACACTGTGTGTACAGCTAATGGGTGTGAGCGGAAAATGTTGGACCATCATCGGCAATATGTTCATGGCGAAGCTCAGCTCAGTGTCTTTGTCGAACGCTATCCATGCAAGCTTCGAGGACTTCAGGACACGATTCTAATGTGGAGTTGTTGCAGAATATGTAGCAAAGAAACTCAAGTAATGCCCATGTCCGAAAGTACCTGGAAGTACTCTTTCGGCAAGTATTTAGAGCTGTCCTTCTGGAGTAGTGGTCTTCGTGCTCGAGCTGGTATTTGTCCTCACGACCTTCATCGAAACCATCTTCGATATTTTGGGTTCAAAGACATAGCACTTCGGTTACATTACGACCCTATCAATCTTCTTGAGATCATTGTGCCTAGAGTTAGGATTACTTGGAAGGTTGAGAATGACTTACGGTTTAAGAACGAGTTATTCACCAAGATTGAGGACCGCCTCAATCGGTACATGATATCTGTCAAGGCTAGGATTAAAAGTATCAGGGTCGAAACCGTTGTACCAGGGAAGATGGATACCTGCAAACAAAAAACCGAAGAGCTCTTGAAGCGTGCCTCCGACGAGCATCGGTTTCTGATCCGAAAGCTACAAGAAATGTACATGAATTCGAAGCACTACGAAATCATACCACTGAATCGAGCAATAAGCATCACACAGGAGAAGGTGGCGGAGTGGGATAATGCTTTTGCGGATTTTGATCATAACTTCTTCCCTTCCGAGAAAGATATTCGCCGACTTGCGACTCTTCAGCTAAAGAAGATATTTCTGGATCGAGACGAATCCACTACATCTCTTACATCGACCGATGAAGGTAGCGGTACTTCAACCTCTGATGAACTATTGAACGAGAAGACTCCTCTTGATATTGGACCAGCGTTGCCACCACTGACGCGTAAAATGTCACCAGAGAAAGCACACGATCTGTTGGCATTGGTTGTTGAGAAAAATGTTTCCAGTCCAGAAAGTACTGAAGTGGGCCAAGAGCACCATAACCAAAGCGCTCCAGTTACATCAGTGCCCACAGGCGGTCCGAAGGAAATGCAGATTTCCTTCCATGATCTCGAAAGAGAGGATGTTCGCCACTTGGATCTTGCAATGTCTTCAGAGTTTTCAGAAGTGGCCGCGCATGATCCGACAAGGGAGAATCCAAAACTCGATCCCTGCGGGGAGTCTCATTCATCATTCATTCCAGCAGCCAGCAAGGCTGCTGTGAGTACTGAGGCTGTCATTGCCGAGTCGACTTCAAAAGATTTCGCCGTTATAGAGCAGAGTAAAAGCTCTGGAATTCCGAGACCATCTGAGATTAGCTTTCGCCGTAACAATGCCAATATATCTCCGCCTCTTGTACGTGCGCAAACGCAGCCAGCGCAAATTTGGAGGGAAACGATGAGCAGCAACAATCAAAATTCAATGCGATCCAATCAGGTACAAGATAACGACAGGCATGTGAAACAGCAAGGCGACCATGTGACCACCGCGGTACCGGCTAGCTTGTCGAAAGTTGGAGAAAAGAAGCTCTCCGATCGTGTTAGTCTTGGAGTGATCAAACCCAGCGGCGTCTCTACTCATTCCATGATACCGCGGTCGATTGCCGCCAGGAAGAAAGACTCACAAGTCTCTACGCTAGCTAAGCACTTCGAGCAGCTAAGTCGCGAATTTGAGAAGGAGCGGATTCGAGAGCGACGACTGCGTGCCTCAAAAAGCAGGCAAGCCAGAGCATATCCGCTGGCCGCATCAAAACCGATTGTTGAAATCTACAGGAACGTGCGTGAAGCTGTCGAAGAGCGGGAACCATCCGATGAGGAAATTTTAGCGACAGAACCATCACCAAGGACCAATGCAGAGAGCTCTAGTACAACCGATATGAGTGCGAGCACCGAGTCGTATACCCGAGGTGACGGATTCCGTACCGAGGATACCACAGCAGAGACGACCGAGACTGATGAAAATAACCATCCTGAGAGTCATGCGGAGTCTGACGTAGAGGGTGAAGGAGGTCCCGGTAAGGGAGAGCATTCTCTACCAGATGACATCAATGTTGGAACGGAAAATGACCACCACGCGCTTTCTCCCACCGAAGCGCAATTGGATTTGAAGCTTGACTTACCTAAGCATGAGAAAAGCTCATTGATGAAGATGCTGACCAACTTTTGGGCGGAGAGATCCGCCAGCGGTTGGCAGCCGTTGGATTACCCTCTCAACGCATCCGATCACGTTTTTGCAGACTCTGACATTATTGTTCGAGAGGATGAGCCAAGCTCGCTGATCGCCTTTACCTTGAGTTCCGAGGACTACTATGGGAAATTGCAGAGCATTGCTGCAGATGCGGAAGCTCTCGATGGCGGAAATCAGAAGAGTCCCTACAATCTGGAGTCTGATGAACAAAACAAGGTGGAGCAGGCTCTCCTAAGACCAGTAGGCACACATCTCAAGTACCAATTCCAAGAAGGCTCGGCCAAGATGCTATGCAAAGTCTTTTACACCGAACAATTCGATGCTCTTCGCAGAAAATGCGGTATCGCGGATAGATTTGTGGAGTCCGTCTCTCGCTGCCTGAAATGGGACTCGAAAGGTGGTAAGACGAAGTCTGTCTTCCTGAAGACCCTCGACGACCGTTTCGTGTTGAAATCATTGTCACCAATTGAGACTCAAGCCTTCCTCCGATTCGCTCCCGCATATTTTCGCTTTGTGTCAGAATACTTCTTTCATGACCTTCCCTCTTGCATCGCCAAAATGCTCGGCTTCTACCAAGTTATCATCAAGAACCCTGCCACAGGCGTTGAATTCAATTGGTTCCTTGTCGTTATGGAAAATCTTTTCTACGACCGATCGCCAACCCGCATATTCGACCTCAAAGGTTCTATGCGCAACCGCCGCATCCAGTCCACGGGCGAACAGAACGAGGTTTTGCTCGACGAAAACATGGTCGAATTCATCTACGAGTCTCCTCTTTTCGCACGGGAACATGCTAAGAATCTACTGCGAGCGACCGTATTCAACGATACTCTGTTTTTGCAAAAGCAGAATGTCATGGACTACTCGCTCATGATTGCAATTGACGAGAATCGGAAAGAGCTGGTGGTGGGAGTTATTGATTGCATTCGCACATACACATGGGATAAGAAATTGGAGTCGTGGATCAAGGATCGAGGCAAGAATCGACCGACAGTCACGAGTCCTAGGGATTACAAGACGAGGTTTCGAGAGGCAATGGGACGGTACATCCTTCAGGCGCCAAAGTAAGTCTTAATGTCCCCATCTTTTACTCTTTCCCTCTATAGACTCTACCCGAGCCTAAACAACTCCATATTAACCGCGAGTAGCTGCTGGCATCAATTTGGAGGGTCGCAGGTCGAGTATACGCGCTTGAAGTTACAAGACCCAGAACCAGTCGCGGATGGCGAAGGTGAAGATACAAAGGCGGGCGCCTGAACCGCTTGTTTGCATGGACTGCGTGACGGACGGTTCGGAGCATTCGACGGTGAGGGCAGATAAGCATACGGGGGTTTGGACGAAAGCAGAGGGGCATTCGGGGCTTTGTGTCGGGGGTGTTGGTTAGAATTATCTTCAGCATCGAGCAAGGGAGTTTCGGAACTGAAGGTCAGCGAGGGGAAATTTTACAATGGTTGCTCTGGTGCGCTGGGCAGCGTTATGATGATGATGTTATGAATCTAGAATGCATTGCACGTACCCGGGGCTGTGCTGGGCATGGAAAGGGAGATGGTGGTTGGGATGGGATGTATATACGGTTATTGCGAGAAAGGGGTTTGCTCTAGTAGAAATCGATTACCTTGACGAAGAAACAGAGGGTCTGAGGGATTACAACAGTGTTGCCACTGACTGCTTTTTTCAAAAAGAGGTGTGCGAGAGGCTGTGTGGGATTGATCTCAGTGAAGACACATATTGAAGAGTAAGTCTTTCTCCTCTCCCCCTTGTTGATATTCAAAGATGCCGTGTAGAGTAACGTTTCTGGTGACATTTTCGTGCTACGTTGTGGTAGGGGTTGGCGTTTGGAGAATTGTGGGATGGGTGCATGTGGAGTGAGTTTTGTTACGGACGGGGGTGTGTCGAGGTTGATACTGATGTGATTTTATAGGGGATTTTCTGGTGTAGCCAGGTCGCCAAACGGGGTCATGTCGGCTCGAAGTGTTGTTTAGTGTGATCGAGTTGGTACGTGTGGAAGTATGTCGTTGCGACAAGCCGATTCCATGGCTAGGTAAGTCATAACCTTGGGACTGATCTGACGAAATGCCCAAAACCTTTAAGTCACTCGAAAACGTTATTCACAGTCTTCGACATGTTGACGTCTATACGTTAGAGAAATCATTTCTCATCCAATCTCATCTACTTAGCTTCTTCTCTCTTATGAACCCTATTAAATCGATTATCAGCCACTTTCACTAGAACACGCTCGGTAAGGAATACGTACAACTGCTGAGCATCGCAAAGGATACTATTCCCAGCATCAACCCGAACCCATGTCTCGTAGCGCTTCCATAGCACTGCCTTACAACCTCTCGCACATCCGGATCCAGCGTTCTGATGTAGTCCAAGCTTTCTCGTACTCGTTTGACAATGTCTTCGGCGTCCTTGCCACTGTTCAATTTGTCTTGAAGCTGGTTCCGCAAGGATTGTTGGACGACTGTGGCGGATAATGATAGGCCTACGACGGAGCCTAGAGAGCGGAAGAGGTAGGAACAAGCTGTGGCAACTGCTTGGTCTTGTGGCGAGGCGTTGGCTATTAGCCCGATGAGGGACGTGGTGACCCCGATTCCATTCCCGAATCCGCCCATCGCTAGGCCGACTGAGATGCCATAAGTGTTATTGACGACTAAACCAGTTGACAGTAGTATCGGTACGATTGCTAGGCGCTATTAGCCAAGAGGAATCGAACAACAGCGAATTTGAGATGACTAGGGGTTTGAAGTCTGTACAACAGACAACAGAGGGACCCTCAATGGCCTTTCCCGGTCTATATCGTTTTTCACTTACATAATGCCAACAAAGAGTATGCACTCACTGTGAGCCAGTAATACTTCCCAGTTCTCTTCATCAAAATTCCGCCAAACAGCGATCCAGACACACCTGCAACAATCCCGGGTAGTAATCTTACCCCGGCTTGGGAGGCGCTGAAACCATTGACAGCTTGGAAGAACAGGGGCAGATAGAATAGAACGGACAGCCAGCCCCCAAAGCTGAAAAAGTTACAAAGATAGCAAGCGAAAAGACTCCTCTCAAAGATGATACGTCCAGGTGCAAACGGTTCCGCTGCTAACTTTTCCTCAACTATAACGAAAAGTATAAAGAGCGGGAGCGAGACTGAGAGAGACGCTATCGCAAGAGGACTGCTCCATGACACGTTACTGCCGTGATCAAGGCCGAGGAGGAGGGCGAAAACTGCGCAGACCATAACAAGGGCACCTAGAAAATCGACACGCCGGAGTTTGGTTTTCCAATCGGAACTGTCTGTCTTTGGAAGATGTAGAATGAGAGCAACACTGGTAAAAGCAATTGCGCAGAGAGGAGCTTGACCTAAAAAAGCCCTAGCAAATATTAGCTCAGAGTATATTATAGGAAGTTCGGAGAAGATGTTTACCATCTCCAGGAGATCTGGTCAGCTAGTATGCCACCTAGAAGTTGTTAGCCTGTCTGCAGCATCGATACGTTGCTAATTGCATACCGAGGGGTGCACCACATCCTGCGCCGGCAGCGTATATGATGTTGATTACGCCTTGCCACACACCCCTCTCGCGAAGAGGCACGATATCACTCATCATGATCGAGACTACGGTCGTCATGCCTCCGCCACCGATGCCGGAAAATGCCTGTTGTTGCATTCAGCCTCCACCCCTGTACTGTTGTGTATTGGTCAGAATTACTCTCGCAGCGATGAGCTCGTTCATGTTCCTGGCTAAACCACAGAAAAGGCACCCAATACCGAAGATGGCGTATCCAAACAACAGTGCAGGCTTCCTCCCAAAGATATCACTCAGCTTGCCATAGAGAGGTTGGAAGGACGTTAAAGTCAGAAAGTAACTATTTTATTCTGGTGTTAGCTTCCAATACTTATTTGCCAGAAGTAACTCACTCACGCCGTAGCAATCCACGAAGTATTATTCAACGCCTTCAGCTCGCTGCCAATCTTTCCATAGCTTGATACAATAATGGTCTGATCTCCAGCAGACATGAATATCTTTTGTACGTTAGCCAGGTAATTTCACCGTATAGGAAGAGACCGCACCCCGATTGCAATAGCAGGCATGATGTATTTGAGCTTCGCTTTCACCTCCGGCATACCTTCATACTGCATCGACCTGTCTGGCTCCCCCTGGATCTCCTCGTCATCCCCAGGCTTGAGCAGTCCATTAACGTGCCCATTGACACCATTTCCTGTGGGCAAGGCGCCAATTGGAGCATCCCCAGGTTCCGGTACGACAACTACGGGCTTGGTGAGCAACGGTGAAGTCTCGGTAGGCTCGTGGTCTCCCATTCTTGGATCAGCTCATCCGCTTGGATCGGCGTTATGCAGGGAAATGCGTAAGAAAATCAAAGCAAATACACCGCAGCCCTGAAGGACATAAAAAAGACATGTAACGCAGATTAATTGCCCATTGTCCCACAACTCTTATCTCCGAGAAATGCGGATGCTTTGATAAGCGATTAGTATCCCTGCTCTCGGGAGAAGATGTCCCGAACAACGAAGCCATATTGGGCCTTTTTGAGACGTTTCCTCAATGCCCTGACCGTTGAGCTTCATCAGCTTCTCAATTCATGGCTCAAAGATCCAGGGACCTCATGAATTGATTGAAACGCAAGTGGACACAACTAATGGAAGCAAAGACTTGAGAGTCGAGTACCTGAGAATTTGGTGGTACAGTAATCAAGGGTAGCGATCAAATAGCCCTCGAAACTAGAGACTACCCAAGTGGCTTATTGTATCATGACTGCAAGATCAACCTCGGGTTCTGAACCATTGATATGCGTCGAATATCTAAAGGCTACCTTAGTACAAGACTTTTACCCGGAATGCTTCGACACAATCCTGATCGATGGCATTCCCAACTCAGGATGCAGCTCTTCTTCCTCTCTTAATCGATTCGCTACTTGTAAAGCCAACATATTGTCTCCATGGTCCCTAAACAACTGCCCCGTCTCGACCCGCAGTTCCAGAGTTTTCAAATTCCGCATACTCCTGAGCGTATCGATGTTATAATGCCCGAAATATGCATAGTCTCTCAACTTCAGGATCATGGACTGGATCGCTTGAAGCTCAGGTTCTTCCAGATAACTGATTACTCCATCGGGAAATGCGATGGTGTCTCGGTCAAAAGCGACGTAGATGCCCGTTGGACAGAGCTTGGTCTTGAAGTATGGCTGGTAGATGGCGAGAGCTTCAGATCGAGACTCTCGGTTGACATTCATGAGGGCAGGGGCAGGAGTGGTGGAAGCGAAGGACTTGACGTATAGCCAGTTGCGTGGCCCAATACCTTTGTCACATTCGATCTCAACCACACGGTGGATGTCATTCAGCGCGAAGAACCAAATCTTAAGACGGAGCTCGGTGGGGAGCTGGGAGAAGATATGGAAGCTGGTGTTTGTGTCCATCATGATGTGGCCACCACTTCTTTGATTTCCTGAGGGTGATTTCTGTAAATTGAATCTGGGGTGGAGATCCGAAAAAGAACATTTGGTTGGGATTGGTTTGTTAACGGAATGCCGACTGCTCTGTTACACATCCAGTATTCATAGATTACCGCACGGCCGAAGATAAAATACGCGACTAAGAGTTGAGGAGTTCCGGTTGTATCATACAAATCTTCCGAACATCCAACCTCTATTGTGTACGGTGTCTGCGAGACCTCCGCGATAATACTAGCGAGTTATCCGGCTTAACCATTCCCCAGCCACCCTTGTATAGCCTGATCTCCGTAGTCCAAGGCTTCCCAACCCTCCTAAGCCTACCAGCCCTAAGCCTAGCACAGCTATGAGAATCCTACCCTGCTTCTGCACCGCCCTTTCCACCTCGCTATACCTCTCGTTCTCGAAACTGACCCTGCTATATTGCGTACTCCACCCAAGCCGTGGAAACCACGTATTGACGCTCTCCTCAACCCACTTCCTAATCTTATACAGCGGACTCTGAACACTTGAGCGCATCTCCTCGTAATTTCGCAACGCGAGGTCGTTGATAGTGTGCGCATCGGGTGTGCGAAAGACCGTATAAGCTGCTAGGGCTTGTGCTCTGGATTTGGCTTGCGCTGAGGGGTCTTGGGGGGAGTAGACGTCGTGGGCGTCGAGGAAGTCGAAGAGCACACGCACGTCTTCAAGCCCAGCGTTCATGCCTTGGCCGTAAAAGGGCACCATAGCGTGGGCGGCATCGCCTAGGATAACGACGCTGGAATTATAGTGGTAGGGCGTGCATTTAATAGAGATGAGAGGCAGATGTGGGTTTTCGCGGAATTGCTTTTGTAGGTCGTCAGGGGAAATGAGTTCGGGACAGATACCAGGGAAGTTTTGTTGGAAGAAAGGGAGGAGATCTGTTCCGGGAAATGCGGCAAGGGAAGAAAAGTAGGAAGAAGGGGCAAAGAGGGTACAGGTGAAGGATTTATCCAGCGAGGGGATGGCGATGAACATGAAGGAACCGCCGGGCCAGATGTGGAGATGGCTGGGGGAGATGGCGAAGGAGGATGCTCTGGGCGAGATATGAAACTCACACCATAAGGTGTCGATGTATTCTTGCTGATATGTGACACGGGCGTATTTCATCATGTGGTAGCGCGCGGCGGAATGGGCGCCATCGGCTCCTATGAGAAGGTCGAAATCTACGGATATTTCGGATGCTCTCGGTTGCCCTTTCTTCGTAGGGCTATTCTGGGTTGGATTTTGAGCGTGGTCTTTTATGGGTGCTTGGTAATGCTGTTTAAACCAAGCCGTTTTCTTGTTGAAGTCCGCACCGGTAAGTTTGTGGTTGAAGTGCAAAGATACGTTGGGCATTTCCTCGAGAGAATCGAGGAGGCGTTTATTAAGACCTGCGCGGTCCACCGCTTTGATGTACTTGAAATTATCAGCGACTTCGGTACTATATTTCTACGGTCGAGGAACGTACTCGGCCGTGTGCATCATAGGCCTGAGATTCTTCGTAAAGCTCGCCAGTCTTTCTCCGTCCGTGGATCATGCGGCCATGCATGGGTATGGTTTCCTGGAGAATACTGTCAAGAAGACCATCCCGGTAGGCATGTTTCATTGCATTGACGCCTCGCTCGGATAAGGCTAGATTGATAGATTTGGTGAAATTCAAGGGGGTAGTCGAAGGATCACGAAGGTCTGTATAGAATAGGTAAGCCCCATTAAAATAATTGCTCAGGCTTTGACTACATAAGAAAGATTCTCATATGGGCAGGGTTTGACACTTTATCCTTTTTCTTTTTGATTGCATGTTCCTCCAGAAAGGCTTCATATGGAATAGACGGAGTCACGCGACCAGTAGCAGTATGTCTTTTTCCCCAAGCGATCATTCCAGAATGGAAGATCTAACAATGCGATGATATCTCGATTTGGTTTGTATGAGAGCTGACCAACCTGCTCGAAGCTCATAGACCTCAACATTGTCACCTCTTTGAGCGGCATAAAGAGCCGCGAGGGCGCCCACAGGCCCTGCGCCTACGACAACGACCTTCTGCTTGTTAGTATCTCCTGACATTTCGTTGAATTGAGTTCGAAGTACTCAGGATGATATTTTTTGAGTAGGAAATATCCCTTCCTTCCGGATCTCTCGTGACTGTGATGATGACATATAAAGCGTCTAAGGTAGATTGAACTTGGGCTGATTGAGCTTAATGGAGAACCCTGAGCGGATAAGGCCGATGCGTAGACACTCACGTGACACTCCTATGACTCCTACCTTGCATGGGCAACTTTAGCCGAATGTTCAGGAACCTCAAATGCCAGTGATACTTACCAGATACAAAATTCAAACCACAACCAACGCGAGTAGATTGGACTCTGCTAGAAGCCCGCTTCTCATCCCAGAATCTTGAACAATCTGGTCTCGACCAAGACAGCAGAAGTGGGACTGCAACAATGGCAGCCGTTGATACGACGACGAAGAAGTGTATTGGCGTAGACTGCCCAAACGACACAGGCTCCCTCCAGTGTCCTACATGCCTCAAGTTGGGGAAAGAAAGCTCTTTCTGTTCGCAAGACTGTTTCAAGAGGAGTTGGGTAGGCTACCTTGTGCCCTCGCAAGGTACATGAGCGGATGTTGTCGATGTATTAGGGTGCTAACTGATATTTGCAGTCTGAGCACAAGACCTTACACAAAACAAGCTGTAATGATCTCTTGTCGGTGGAGGTTTCAAATCATCTCTAACCTCATTTCAACAGCTGCTTTCTACAACCCGTTCCCTAAATTCGACTACACTGGGTCTCTAAGACCTGTGTATCCTCTATCGCCGAAACGAACAGTCCCTCCGCATATTTCTCGCCCAGACTATGCAGAAGATGGGAACCCAAAGTCGGAGCGGAAGTTCTTGGGGAGAAATAACATCAATATCTTAGACAAAAAGCAGCAAGAGGGCATGAGGAAAGTTTGTAGACTTGCCCGAGAGGTTCTCGACATAGCTGCGCGGGAAGTTCGGCCTGGCGTTACGACAGACTATCTCGATGAGGTTGTGCACAAGGCATGCATAGAACGAAACGTATGTACAAGAATCATTTCAGGATCCCGCACAATGTGGAATAATAGGCGCCATGTCTAACTAACCATAGTCCTACCCATCCCCCTTAAACTACGTCCACTTTCCCAAATCCGTCTGCACATCCGCCAACGAAATAATATGTCACGGCATCCCCGACCAGCGCATCCTCCTCGACGGCGACATCCTCAACCTCGACGTCACCCTCTACCACGGCGGTTTCCACGGCGACCTCAACGAAACCTACTACGTCGGCCCAAAAGCCCTCGCCGACCGCGATTCAGTCCGGGTCGTCGAAACCTCCCGCCAATGCCTCTCCGAAGCCATCAAACTCGTCAAGCCCGGCATGCTCTTCCGCGAACCCGGCGGTACCATCGAAAAACACGCCAAATCCCGCAACTGCTCCGTCATCAAAACCTACTGTGGCCACGGCATTAACCAGCTCTTCCACTGCGCGCCCAACGTGCCGCACTACGCGAAAAACAAAGCCGTCGGCATCGCCAAGCCCGGCATGTGCTTTACCATCGAGCCGATGATCAGCTTGGGCACGTATCGGGATAAGACGTGGCCGGATGATTGGACGAGCGCGACGCAGGATGGGACGCGCACGGCGCAGTTTGAGCATACGCTGTTGGTGACGGAGGATGGGGTCGAGGTTTTGACGGCGAGGACGGAGGAGTCGCCTGGAGGAGCGGTGGAGATACCTGTGGATGGGGATGGGAAGGAGATCAATGGTAGTATGTAGAGTAAAGGTATAGACGCATCGAACTTTATTCGTTCTAAATGGGTGAGGTCACCCCGATTGCCTTGTCTCGGCCAAGGCTCCTTGATTCCCTTCAACCGTTCTCTCCAAAGATGATAAAGCGAGAACAGGATATCATGCAAACAACATATTCCCAAACTTTGGAAATCCTGGGACTGGAGAAAAAGGAGGCCCAAGGAGAAAGAACGTTTTAAACGATGATTGTGGGACGGAGTACTGTAGATAGGTTGTTATGTCAGATATACGAAAAACTGAACGTGGCTTAACCAGAGCCCCCCCCCACCCCCCCCCCCCCCCCACAAGATAAGAATGCGGATAGGGTTTCCCTTTTCGTCGTCATTGCTAACCGTGCAACGAGAGAGAGAGAGAAAAGGCGATAATGGAAACTTATTTGTTTACGCACATAATACATATAGAGGCACAGACACGTTAGGCAAACCCCTATTATATATCTCTCAAGAAATATATATAGTCGTTCGACGGAATCGTACAGCAATGGAAGCTTAAAGTCGACTCTGATTCATTGGTGATCTTAATCATCATGATCGTGACGTAACATATATGCGAGACCAAGCTGAGATGCAAATTCAAAGAGGGAGTTCAAGATGAACGTTACTTCTGTGCTAAAACCCCAGCTCGAGACCTGCGAGGTACAACTGGTCTAGGCCTTGCTGGGAGCCGGAAGCAGTTGACTGGCCGTCTTACTGACGCCAGGAAGACCCGTACCAGCCGCTATCTCCACAACGTTCTCCTCATCAACATCATACCTGGCCTGCGCCATGGCAACCTGGCGATTGTCGACATCATAAACCAAATACGCGGAGCGTTGAAACGTATCGCCAAGGAGAAACATCGTCCCGTTGACACCAATGACGCCGAGATAGCACAGCGGTGTGCCGTCGCTGGCGGTCACGGGGCCGATGTTAGAGGGGGCTCCGAATGGGTAGATCAGCGCAGATTGGGGAACACTGATTCTCGGTCCCAAGGCACCGCCGAATCCGAAGTCAAGGGTGGAGTCGACTCTCCGCTCCGCACAAGGAACGTAAGGAAATCCGAAGTGTGTGGAGGCGTTTAAGGCTGAGGAGATGTTTTGGGCGATTGTCCATGGCAGGTACATATTCGGTGTGCCACTATCCAGGATCACCGTGACGGCGAATTTTGGGGCGGTCAAAACTACTTCTTTGGGGTGACCGTAGCCGGCCGAGCAGCGGATGACGGAGGTAAGTGCTATAGCCCAGTCAAAGAACATGCCTTGTCCATGCTGGACGGGCACGCTGATGAGCTCGCCGTGGTACTTCTTCGTGTCGATGCCGCCGAAGATTATACGGCCTGTTGTGGCGGACATACTGTTAAGCCATATGCTGAATGCTCGTCTGGCGGTGTAGCCGTGCGCTTGGAGTTGATCGTACAGCGTTGGGGATGTAGCGTTTGGATTTCTGAACCCGGGGCTGGCAGGGTTGTCGAAGACGGATTCGCCAAGGCGGCTGCGGAGGCCGATGATACCATAGAATCCATCGTTGAAGAATGGGTTGGGCACGTTGGCTACTGCCATCTAGATGCAGGCGTGTAGTTAGCGATGGGAATCTAAGACGCAGTCATCGTTTGCAAGCGTGTCAGGAGGTTTCCTTAACCGTCGGGTCTAAGGAAGGCCGGATGGAGGCAGTATGCACTCACTAACATTTGCAAGTCAGTAATCATGTAATGAGAGTGAGGCAATGCAGTGCTAGGTCCCTGCACAAGCGGTTCCCATTTGCGGTCACGAGTTCAAAGATGAAACAAGGGTACCTGTCATGTTTGGTATCACCGCCTTGCCAATCCGTAAAGTGTCATTAAAGTACTGTCCGATAATTGGGTTTCCTGCAGTGAGACCGAAAGAAGCATTGAATGGAATCTCCGTTCCTTTGAAAGTAGTGGACTTTGTGGTATCGAAACTACCGGGCGGACAAGTTGGTGAGCATCCCGAGGAATCCGGCGCTGGAAGCCAAAAATCACTGCTGCCAGTATCGATGAGAAGAGAAGCTGACTGTGGCGGTGTTCCAACCGTCACATTGACAGTATATTTCTAGAGGACAGGTAAGCCATTGAAGGAATATTGCATAGACACTGACTTGGTGGAAGATGTCATTGTACATGGGAAGCTCAAGGCTCCGTTGGCTAAGAAAATGGCTGGCAACAGGTGCTCTTTTAAAGTCTAAGCTCAGGAGCTCGGTTGAAGCCAAGACGGCGCTCGCACAGATGGTCCAGCATATGATAGAAAACATCTTCTGGTCTATTTGAGACTGTAGAAGAGGCGACTTCAACGCCTCTTGGTCTAATAGGTCTGTATGGGTATAGAAGGGCGGGAGACGAGATAGGCAGCGACTCTCGACAAGAACAAACAGGAAGTAGGCGACGGAAGTGACGGGGGAATACAGGCAACAGGGTGAGTACTTCATGGACAATCGAAATCAATGTCATTAATATATACCAACGAATACGATAATGCCTGACGAGATGTCTGGAGGAACATGGACGTTAGTAGCAGGGGATAGCCCGCGATGTCACCGCTCCTCAACGTCACGAGGTCGTATTCGATGCATGGGTCGAAGGGGCACAGTTTCGTTTTCTGTCAGGTAGGTAGTGTGTCGTCGCAGGCTTGATCTCAGCCTTGTAGGGTGAGGCCGGATTCCGAAGAGGAAAATACCCGAGACATTGGCCCAATCAAGCTCAACATCAAGCGACGGAGCTGGTCAGACCTCAGAGGCGCCAAAGTATGGAGTTCCCTTTGCCGCGAGAGGAAAGGCTCAGGTTCAGGCTCAGCGGAGGGTCCATTGGGGTGTGCGACTTGGCAACCTCTTTGATTGTTGAAACAATAGGAGCAATAAGAGCAATAGGAGTAAAGCAGTTGGTGTTACACCGCTCACTAACCTGATTGATACTAGCGCCGTTATGTGCCGACCTCCGCACAATTACCTCATCTACGTACTGTAGATACGATCATACGTACCTTACCTTACTCTAGCTTCCTACATAGAAAACTACATTTTTAAGCAATTATCAGATTGCACTTCATCGTTGGTAATCTGGGTACGCAGTGAGATATCTCGGTGAAGCTGATGGGAACATTGCCAGTCCAGAAACTTCATTTGGCTTGTTCAAATCGTCAGATCGCCAGAGTTCTTATGCCATTAGACCCCCTGAGACCCGAGGTGTGATGCTCACCATATAGGTAGTCAATGAATACACTCAGTCTCTTATTGACACTCATAAGTCTGTTTTATATCCGCACTCACTTGACAGGGTGAAACCACAAGAACATCTAACCACAATTATTAGCAACGCAGTTGCTTCTACTGACTGATTTTGACGCCACATCACTAGCGTGCTGAAACCTTATTTCGATTCTTTGTAAAACGGTTGGCTCTTTTTCCAAGGTCACGAAAGCTACCGTGACGCTAAACCTGTTACAGTTAGAGATCACGGAAGCTAAACCTATTACAGTTAACCGTTCGATTTTCAATGAAGTTCCGCTCACCTACTCGCTCACCTACTCGTTCATCTACTCGCTCATCTACTCGCTCACCTACTCGCCCACCTACTCGCTCACCTACTCGCCCACCTACTCGCTCATCTACTCGCTCATCTACTCGCTCACCTACTCGCTCATCTACTCGCTCACCTACTCGCCCTACCAATCTCTCTACCAAACGCTCTACCAAATTCCCTACCAAACGCCCTACCAAATTCCCTACCAAACGCCCTATCGAATTCCCTGCCAAATTTCCTACCAAACGCTCTACCAAACTCCCTACCAAACTCTCTACCAAACGCCCTATCAAACTCCCTACCAAACGCTCTATCAAACGCGTCGATCGAACGCATAAAACACGTCAAACAGTGCTTCAAACAATGCTTTCTACATGGCTTGAGAACAGTACTGTTACCCCTGTGGTTAGTAATCTTCGCTCTCAGCCGAAGGCCGACGCTAGGAAATTCAGAAGATTCAGAGTATTTACTTCTTCTCACTTCTTTCTTCCTTCGTAGAACAGTTTCTACTTTCTATTCCGTACGAAATAATGCTAACTGACTCAATAGAACACACTCTTCATGACTCGATATCGAACTTCCTACTGATCTTTCTGCTGAGCTTTCTACTGAGCTTTCTACTGAGCTTTCTACTGACCTTTCTACTGACCTTTCTACTGACCTTTCGATCGAGCTTTCTACTGACCTTTTGACCGAGCTTTCTACTGACCTTTCTACTGATCTTTCTACTGATCTTCCTACTGACCTTTCTACTGATCTTTCGATCGAGCTTTCTACTGACCTTTCGACCGAGCTTTCTACTGATCTTCCGACCGACCTTCCGACTGACCATTCTACTGACCACCCTACTCGCCATCCTACTCGCCATCCTACTCGCCATCCTACTCGCCATCCTACTCGTCATTCTACTCGCCACCCTACTCGCCACCCTACTCGCCATCCTACTCGCCATTCTACTCGTCATCCTACTCGCCATTCTACTCGTCATTCTACTCGCCACCCTACTCACCATTCTACTCGCCACTCTACATGCTCACCATTCTACATGCTCACCACCCTACTCATCACCCTACTCACCACCCTACATGCTCACCATCTACTCGCTCACCTACTCGCTACCTACTCGCCCACTCAAACTCCCTACCAAGCGCCCTACCAAACGCCCTACCAAACTCCCTACCAAATTCCCTACCAAACGCTCTACCAAATTCCCTACCAAACGCTCTACCAAACTCCCTACCAAACGCCCTACCAAACTCCCTACCAAATTCCCTACCAAACGCTCTACCAAATTCCCTACCAAACGCTCTACCAAACTCCCTACCAAACGCCCTACCAAATTCCCTACCAAACGCTCTACCAAACTCTCTACCAAATTCCCTATCAGACTCTCAACCAAACGCTCTATCGAACTTCCTACCAAATTCCCTACCGAACTCTCTACCAAACGCTCTATCAAACTCTCTATCAAACTGAGCTTTCTACTTGAGCTATCGACTGAGCTATCGACTGAGCTTTCTACTGAGCTTTCTACTGAGCTATCTACTGATCTTTCTACTGTTCTTTCTACTGATCTTTCTACTGACCTTTCTGCTGACCTTTCTACTGATCTTCCGACCGAGCTTTCTACCGAGCTATCTACTGATCTTTCTACCGACCTTCCGACTGACCATTCTACTGACCACCCTACTGACCACCCTACTGACCACCCTACTCACCACCCTACTCACCACTCTACTCATCACTCTATTCACCACTCTACTCACCATTCTACTCACCATTCAAGGATCAAATTTGTTCCCTATCAAGCATCAAATATGACTCTATCGAACAGCCTTCATGATTTCTACATGACTTTCTACATGGCTCTCTACCAAGCTTTGAATTGCTTCGCAATCAAGGATCAAATTTGATCCCTACCGAGCATCAAATATGAGCCCTACCGTACACCCTACGTGACTTCCTATCGAACATTCTACATGACTTTCTATCGAACATTCTACATGACTCTCTACCGAACATTCTACATGACTCTCTACCGAACATCCTACATGGCTCCCTATCGAACAGCCTCCATGGTTCCTTTCATGGCTCCCTTCATGACTCCCTACCTCATTAGTTTACCCATTAACTTCCCCGTTGACTTCCTCATTGACTTTCCCAGCGCATATATTAAATTGTGTAAATAGCTATTATTTAGTTAGTCAAATTAATTAGTAATTAACCTATTATACGATCGCAATAACCAATAAGTTCTGAGTCAGCAATAGCTGAAAACTGCGTTGCTTTTCATTGGTAACAGACTTGCTCGGGCAGCCAACGAACCTAGTTTGGCAACAGTCTACATAGGTTCAATGGTTACATTACGCTCTACCACAAACGACCATTAGTAAGGGGTATTTTGCTTCTGCCCACTCTACCACAAGACAATTCAGATGGAAAGATTACTATCTGCGTCGTGGGCACCCGCGGGACCCTTCTGTGGTATGTTTCTATCTTTGATGTTAGATATGGAAAGTAAGTGAACGGCCGAGGTCGGTTATGAGTAGTCTTTACGGAGTTGTCCATTACATTCGCATATTCACAAGATATTGGGTGGGCAATGTCCGTCTCCACAAGACATGCATACCTATATGCGAAATTAACGCTTTCCCGCATGACATTCTCGAGAAGTGCATATGCAGGGACCCAATTTTTTCTCTGATGAAGTTAATCATAAAACCAGCCCACAACCCTGTTCAAATTCTTCTTCTTACCTACACGTCTGAGTGCAGTAACGACTAAATCAGAAGTCAAGCCGAGTACCTACCTCGTCATGAGAATCGCTCAAGTTGCTCCCCTTTTCGAGGCCGTTCCACCCTTGCTGTACGGCGGATCAGAGCGTGTCGTTTCCCACCTTACCGAAGCTCTTGTTGTACTCGGCCATGAAGTCACACTCTTGGCCAGTGGCGACAGCACCACGAAGGCTGACTTGCAGGCTCCCTGGCTAACAGCCATTCGGCTTGACCCTACCATCAGAGACTTCCTAGCGCCGCAAATCATGCAATTGGAAATGCTCGCAAGTCGTGCCCTGGAATTCGATATCATTCATCTCCACAACGACTTCTTAGCATTGCCGCTCTTGAAGCGGCTTGGCGTACCGTTTCTCATAACGCTGCATGGACGTGTGGACCTTCCGGAAACTCAAAAGTTACTCAAGATGTTTGATGATGTACCTCTGGTCTCGATTTCGGGCTCTCAGCGTAAATATTACCCTGAGGCGAATTACATCAAGACAATCCATCACGGTGTTCCGTCAGATTTCTTGCCACTCGGGAATGGCAGTGGTGGTTATCTCGCGTTCCTTGGCCGTATCTCGCCGGAGAAGGGCCCAGATGCTGCTATCCGTATTGCCCAGCGCGCTGGGAAGAAGCTCGTCATAGCAGCAAAAGTCGACCCATTCGATCGCGAGTATTTCGAAAAAGAAATTAAGCATCTCCTTGACCTACCTCATGTCGAGTATATAGGTGAGATCAATGATGAACAGAAAAGCGCGTTTTTGGGCAATGCCACCGCTTTACTGTTCCCCATCGCTTGGCCCGAGCCATTCGGACTCGCAATGATCGAAGCGATGATGTGCGGTACGCCGTCGATCGCCATGGGCCTGGGAGCGGTTCCTGAGGTGGTCGAAGAAGGGCTCACAGGATTTGTGGTAGACAATGAAGATGAGGCTGTAGCGGCTGTTGGGAGGATAGGAGACCTTGATCGGGGAAAAGTACGGGAGAGGGGATTGCAACGGTTCAGTTCCGGTCGAATGGCGCAAGACTATGTTACGCTCTACGGAGAACTTTCTGCAAGCCGCTGAGTTTGGCGCACTAGGGTCGCTAGTGTATCGCTGATTTTGGGTCGCGGCAACGCTGCTGTGAGCAATCGAACGCAATGTCCTCAAGGTTCTCAGCTCCATTTCCGCAATTGATACGCACAAAAATATCTAGACCGAGAAATTAACACTTACAACGATGTACAACTTATCAAGAGCTTAGCAAATACATCTTCATAAAGAATACAGAACGACTTCATCAAAGAAGAGAGGCTGAGGAAGCTAGATAAAGCATCAGAACAAGAAAGTAGATGAAGCATTAGCATAAGAAAGAAGTACTGATCACGGTAGCCTATTTTTCTTTACAGGAAAAAACTAAACCAAACCAAACACATCTGGTGATTCCTAACATGCATAAAGGCCAAAGCTCTACGGTGGGTAAAGAGCTGAGCTCAAGATGAGAGAACGAAGCGGTATGTGCTACAGCTTCAACAAACCGAAAAGGTGCCGAGAAAGAATAGAGTGGTATACGCTTCATGATGGTAAACATAGATGAGTCCCCCTTCAACACTCCCACCATCAACGTCAACAAGACCTTGCGCATTAAAGCACCACAAAATACTCTATGACAGAGTCCACAAACCACCATCATTCCTCACAGCAAAGACCAGTAATTACTTCCGATCTCTCAGCAAACGGACCTAATACCGTTGTGAGGAACAGACAACCTTTTGCTTTGCAAGAAGAGACGCAAGGTAAATCCTGATACAGATGTCGAGCAAAAGATAGCACGGTAACACCCTAGCAGAAAAAAAACAACCTCTTACCTCCATTACCACACAAATCTTGTCAACAAGCCTTTGCCCTTTCGCCCACCCTCGTAAGTTCGTCACCCCTACCCCTCAAGTCACAACCACTCCTTTCCATCATAGCTCTAACCGCCTATACAAAGCACACAAAAAAAACAAATCTCCCCTCCGCCATCATGCATCCCAACCTCGTCATAGCAATCATCCTCATCCTGACTATTGGCCTCATCGCCCTCTCTGTTTGGGGCTTCATCGCTTACGCGAATCTGAAAACGAATCGGTATCTGGCATGGCGGGTAAAGATGGGGTTGAAGGTGAGAAGCGAGGCGGAGGTGGCGGCGGCGGCGTGAAGAAGGGGGGTACGAAGGTATTTGCCGGTGGAGGTTTGGGAGTTTGATGGAAGAGAAGGGGGGGAAAGAAGGTTGGGATTCCGAGCGAGAAGAGGAAATTATTGGGTTGGAAACAGGGGTTTGACTGTTTTGAGAACCGAATGATTGGATTTTTCCGAGAAAAACAGTTTACCTTGTTGTACTGCTGTATGTACCTTCGGACACGTCTCCAACGAGACAAACACGGTAATGCTTCAAAGAAAATTCTTGGATCTTGTGCAATTGAAGCGTGCAACAAACAGCACGGTATGACTTGCAAGACCCCATGTCTTTCTGCCGACAATACCGTCAGATATTCCAGAGAAACGCAAACTGACATGTACGCTTTGCCGATAGAATTGGTGTTGAGAGCAAGTAAAAGGATGACTGGAGACATTTATATGGAATCGAACTCGAGGAGCAGCTGGACAATATCGACCGTAAGCTCCTACGTAAGCAGCAGGTAAAAAAAAGCAGAAGTATAAGAAGGCCCATCACTCATATCCACTCCACTCTCAAAACACACACGCCAGCGAAACCCCCCTCCCCCAAACTCCCTCCCCACCCCCTTTACTCCCCCAGATCCAAAAAATTCGCACTCAGCGCCCCGTTCACACCAATACAAAGCTCCCGAACAGCGCAGCGAGTTCTGATTGCTGCGGGTTTTTGGACAGTTGCGTAGGAGGGGCGGTTGTGGGTGTGGGTGGTAGGGGCGGTAGGTGTATGTAGTAGAGGGTGCAGACGCCCATGGACATGGACGTGGTTTGGGGTCGTTGTGGGAGCGGGGGGGTGGGGGCTAGTGGGGGGGTGAGGATGGGGGTGAGGACGTGGGTGGTGTTGAGGTTGGTGGGGAAGGGGGAGGGCGGTAGGGGGATTTGGGGGAGGGGGAGGGGGAGGGGGATTTGGGGGAGGGCGGTGCGGGTTAGGAGGGTGCGGGCGAGGGTTGTTGGGGGGGTGGGGTGGTGGTGGTTGATTGGGTCGTTATGCGTAGATGGGTCGGGAGGTGAGTGGGTAGCTTGTTGGGTTTGGCTTGGGAGGTCTTGAGGGACGCTGGTGCTTGATTCTTGTGTGATGTCAGATTCCTACGGCCTCCTTGCTGATATAGACTTGTTCGTCGTGACGTCGTGTTTAAGCTGTATTTCCGCCAGCCTGCTCACGCACTCGCCGTACCCCACCACCTGCTCCTTCAAAAGTCGAGCATCCTTGATACCAAAGCGAAAGTCCAAGTGTCCCAAGACCCCATCGTTCCCAATCACCAAACCATTAGGTGCAACCAAGCCTCCTCCCCCACCCATAATCCACCTATTCCGTTACCTCCCCGGTGCCCGCCCTGCGGCCTCGACTCCCTCCGCGACCCTCTTCGTCCCACCTTCTATCCCAGTGGTAGCATCCGCTAGTGCCTGCCCGATTGGCTGTCCTGCCTTTCCAGTCGTGCTCGCGATTGTCTCTCCGATACCTCGTCCTCCAGCGCCAACGATGCCACCAACGGTACGGGCCACGCCGCCGACTCCGTTGCCCAGAGTTGATGTTGCAAAGGTAACGCCATTTTGGACACCGGACTCGTCTCTTCCGAAAGTCATTGTCGAAGGCGATCGTGATATGCTTGAGACGATGGTGTTGGATGCAGCGGTTTACTTGGACTCCTGCCCAAGGTGTATTTGTATTTGTATTGTTCGAGATAAAGGTTACAGTACTCCGTACTCTAGTGTACGCGGCAGCGGCCCAGCAATGTCGCCATCCCGCTTCGATGATATCATCATAACTCCGACTCCGTCGCTTATCTTAATAGGCCGACAGTTCCATTCCCTAAAGGAAGTAGTAGTGACCCCAACAACGTCCCTTGATTTGCTCAACAGATCCTACATGTCCGGCATGGAGTATGTCTACTTAATCTACCGTGCTTCCCACACCAACAGCGGTGTGTGTCGCACTCGGCATACCAGAACAAAGGATAGGCGGACTTTTCACATCTATTGAATGATATCGCAATGATTGATCCTTTCTTTGGGCCTTCGGGCTTCCTGGTCAAGGCAACACAACCGATCGCTGATAGCTTAGCATTACGAACACTTCCGCTGCACGCTCATGAGATACTCCCTGCGTTTTGTTTCTACGAGTTTATTCACACCGTCGTATCCCCTCGCGTCTCGACGTATCTCTTCCCCAAGATCTATCCTAATCTCACCCGGAAGACCAAGGTCAATTGGAATGTTCACTTCGTGTCTATGGTGCAGTCGTGCTTCATCAACGCCGTTGCGCTATGGGTTATATACAACGACAAAGAAAGAATGCAGATGGATTGGAGGCAGAGGGTTTGGGGCTACACTGGTGCTGGAGGTATGGTCCAGGGCTTTGCGGCAGGATATTTCCTGTGGGATTTGCTTGCCAGCATCAAAGACGTAGACGTGCATGGATGGGGAGCTTTGGCACATGCTGCTACCGCGTTGGTGGTCTCATCTTTAGGATTTGTGAGTCAAGCTCTTTCCTTTTGGTAGAGGTTGCCTTATCAACGCTGACATGCACCAGCGGCCCTTTGTGAACTACTACGGGCTTAATTTTGTACTGTACGAATTATCCACGCCTTTTCTCAACGCCCACTGGTATATGGATAAGGTTGGTATGAGTGGGAGCACAGCTCAGTTGATCAACGGCATTGCACTCATAACAACTTTTGGATGTAGCCGACTTCTGTGGGGTAGCTACCAGTCTGTGCGGATGTTTCAGGATGTATGGCGTGCTATTCAAGAAGGCGGAGAACTCCCCATTCCGAAGTGGCTCGCATTGGTATATGTGGGGAGCTTGACCCTTTTAGGCGGACTGAATTTCTACTGGTTTGGAAAGATGATCCAGACCGTCAGTAAGCGCTTCGAAGAGCCGAAAATAGCAACGGATAAGAAGAAAACTTGATACCAGTACTACCACACAAGCCAGACGTGGATTTTGAAGCTAGCTTGTGACCGACCTAGTCATTTCGATATGCCAATATGGGAGGGTTTACAAGTGGAGATGGCCTCGTTTGCAGCAAATGTATAGCCAATGTATAATTACTAATAGACAGTAGGCCGTGATCTTGTAATACGGCTAGCTACCAGGGAGGGGAGTTCATTAAGACCTGATAACTCAAGAATTAGAAGAATTTTTCACAATGCTGATCGAAAAGTCTAGTGAGAGAATCATTGCTACGGGCATCCGCCTCTATCATACTTACCCTCTGATAACCAGTCGAGAAACCGTTGAAGCCAAGGGTCCGTCTCAATAGATCTATCGAAGCCCTGAAAAGGGGATTATTTGCTTAGGTACATAGCCGCAAAAGAATAATTGCAGTTGCTTAAAGACTCAGACTTGCACTTTGAAAAAAGCCCCCCCTTCCCAACACGCAAAGCCAAATAAATTCCCTTCCTTCAGTTTTTCTTTGAATCGTTTCGGATAGTGCGACATTCGCCGCCTGCTGCGGTCTACAACAGTATGTACGCTCGATCAAATCAATCACCCCATACATACATACCTTACATAGATGGAAGAATGTAGAATCCCCGGTCTGCGTCTTTGTTGATTATCACAAGTTCGGTCGGTACGCCGTAGGGGGGGGGGTTTTTTTTTTTGGCGCGAATGGACAGACAGACAGCTGGAGAGATATATATGATGCTTCTTCCTCCTGATACGATGCGTTTCAAACGAGAAAAGATAAAGCTGATATCCGAACATTTGTGCCGTACAACCCCCCCCCCCAAAAACCTCTCAAACCCCATCCCCTCATAAACCCCCCCCCCCCCCACCTCGCCATCAAAACAACCCAGCCGCAACAACCCCACCCCCTTTTTCCACGGCTCGCCCGCTCACACCCTGCTACTAGTTATATGTGCGGCGCGACCCCTTTCGCGCGAGGAAGATGGAAAGGACGGGGGGGTGGGGGGGATGGTTTTTTGAAGGATATGTTTATGTTCGTGACTTGACTCGGTTTTGCACGGTAAGATTTTGGGAAGTGGAGGGGTACGGATAAGGTTTTTTGTTGCTGATATGTACTTGGGTCCCAACTGTTGTGTATAGGTAAGGGAATTTTCGAAATCGGTAGCATGGTATATAAGATAGACTAAAAGAGTTATTGTCGAAAAACCTAGGTGTTTATTGAAGAGCAAAAACGATCCTAGAGGAATGTACAGGAGGTCATGTTCATTCTATCTATTCTATTCCTCCGTTCGTTCTAGATGAGCATTCCCCATTTCCAATTGCTTTCCAGATCAGAAAAACCGCGAGAATCTCACTCGCTTCCGAAATATCCCGTCCTTTCCAATTACATCAGCGCATTATTCCAATCGTGAATCCGTCCAACCATGTTTTACATCTCCTTTCCACCACTCACCTTCCCTCCATATTACCCCCCCGAAACAGCAACAACACTCTTTCCCCCATCCCACGTCACCCTCTTCCTCACTCTAACATTCAATATGCCGTCACTCAGCTTGGCCCATTTTCCCTCCCCGTCCGCCGTACTCACAATCGCCGACGGCGCAAATACCAAGGCTTCCCCGGTTCTGAGACTCACAATCCTCTGAAATAGCTCAACGCCTTTGCCACCATTGCTCTCGTCGATGATCGAAATGTGTCGTCGCAGAATGCTAAACCACTCGGGGCTGGAAAAGCGGTGGATTACTGTTATTGAACACAGATCGATAAGCTGAGGGGATATTGTGGGTTCTTGAGTGCTGATGATAACCCGGGCGCCGTAATGGCGTTGTTGACGGATCACGCTGAGAAGGGACTCTGTTAAGGCCTTGGAGGCGGGAGTGTCGGTCATGTACTGTTGTTATCGTCAGTATGCTGTTGTAGGGTGTATCATAGGACAGTCTTTGAGTGGGGGACGTACTTTATGTGCCTCGTCGACTGCAATGAGCTTCCCTGTAGTAGCGCTGGACTCCAGATACATGCCCATGCCGATTTTGAACAGGACACAAGCGGTGTTCACGTCGACAAATGGACAGGATAAATCCATGATGGTAATTGTGCCTGCTTCGAAAGTAGGCCCGGGACTAGAGCCTTGTAAGTCTAGAAACGATTCCAGCAGGTCCAATCGTTGAGTCAGAAAGTCGACTTGCTTTCTGTCGAGCTTCGCGTTGGCCAGTTGGCGCTTGAACTCTAGATAGTCGAAAGCCTTGGATGATTTCGATGCCATGTCACGGAGGATTTTGGTCACTTGGCTCATGTATAGTGGAGCTGATTCGGTCGTGTCGACCGACATGAGGGTGAGCATGGTGCCGATGTTTAGGTCTTTGGGGTGGAGTTTGAATGGCTCGATTGTTACGCCAGGGATTCTGCTGTACAAAGGTTTTAGTGTCAGATAGTTGGATGGGGAAACCAGAACGTGAATTTTCGCCACCCTTGGATGATTCGAGAGATCCGGACTCGGAGAGGCAAGGAAGGCTACTTCGCTTGGTTTGAAGTTTAGGCGCGATGTAGCTTCGCCGTAGTGAAACACCAGGGCCGAGAGCGGCTTTTGGAGGATCCCCAGTATTGGGGATCGGATGAGAGAGTTCTCTGTGAATGTCAAAAGACTCAATTAGAGAATTGAATTTTGGGTGGAATGCTTACCTATTAAACATGAAGTCGTGTGCGATTTACCACTTCCTTGGACGCCGCAAATGAATGCGGAAAAGGGTATATTGGTATTCAAGAAGATTCTGGGGTCGTTGGCGCCCTTTGGAACTTCCTTCATATTGCAGCTTCCAAGTAGTCCGTACTGGGGCAGCATGCTCTTGTTATTGTGCTCTAGTAGGTTTGCGGGAAAAAGCACGGCGTTCTTGATATCGTTAGCCGCGGATTCTCCATCTGGATTTTCTGTATCATCATGCAGATGTAGAAGTCTTAATTGATCGTCTAGATTCGGCGCTATGGACAGGACATCGCTGGCGCGTTTGTTACTTAGTTGGCCATTCGGACCAGTACGTGCGTCGAAGAAATCTCTCAGTTCTGCACCGCGTTAGCAGAGCGGTCTGGAATCTACCTTGGTTTAAGTACCATTGACTTTCTGAGATGACGATGACTGCCCAGCAGCGCTAGACTCAGCGAATGGGTGTACAACAACCCCACCGTTTTCGGCTTCTAGATTCCCAAATTCGTGCTTTTCCGCTTCGGGAAGAGATTGCCCCAACTGCCTGGTGTTGTTGCTGTTGGGTGATTTCTGTATTATGTCAGAATACTTCTTACTTTATTAGGATTGGGAACAAAGTTGATACCGTTGTTAGTTTTGCTTTCAAACTTTGCGGCAGGAGAAATTTCTTCTCCGCTCCAGCAACAGCGGATTTGGACCGAAGGGGTTCTCCACTAGGGGCCTGGGTGTAATTTCAATTAGATTAGTGCGATAGCAGGAAGTTTTGAGAGGAGATCTAGTCCTTACGTTGTGCGTTGAGCTTGAAGCAGTCTTGGAAGACGAGCCGGAATCGGAGGAATGCAGACTCGGTACTTTAGATACAAAGACACTCGAGCTCTGATTCTTCGCCGCAGCGGTTGAAGATCTTGTCACCCGCGTTGTTTGGGAGTCAACTGGGGCAGATATCACTGCGGCTTTAGGGGTTTGCTTATTCTTGCTTTTACCGACTTCCGCAAGTTTGGTTTGAGTTTTCTTGCTTTCATCGACTTTCGCAATTTCACCGCCGAAGAATAGTCTGCCAGAAGATGAAAGCATCAGCGGACGCTCCCAGGTTTCAGATAAAGCTTGCTCACTCGTTGACAACTATTCGTATCCTCACCTCACTAACCGAAAAGCCGGGGCGTAACGTGATTAATTTTTGCTTGAAGGCTTTTTTACCAATGAACTGGCCCTTACTGTCAAGGCCGATTTGGTAGTATTGCTCTCTTACCCAAGATTCAAGTTCATGGACATTAGCCATGTTCTAACAAGGGCTTGTCAAAGAGAAGCAAGTCGTATGAGAGATGGAACTTAGTTTAAACGTTCGCCAGATAATATGACTTGTCAAAGGTTTTTCAAGATGGCTCTAATGAGATTCCTCACCATAAGGAACACGGCGGACTTGATAAGGGATCAATTTCTTGACGTTGTACCAGACCCTACCAGAACTGTCGACGAACAGTATTTATCTTATGGCACCCATGATCATGCTAGTTAAAGCAACAGCCACGAACGTAAGGACCACCTAAGAGCGACAAGGTCTCAGACAGGTTCACGTGTCAAGTGAAAATTCCTCATTGTGTTGATGAGCCATGCAAGTTAGCTTTGTCATGCGAGATATGGGAGCTTGCAACACATTAAATCAAAACCCAGAGCAAGACATCTCAACATGCTTTGTCTGAAAATGTGAGCTACGGATACTTGCATGAGACAGCTTTGAGATATTCCGTGAAGCCCATAGGGCTAGACAGTGGGAGAACGTCCCGGCTGCGTCTAACTGGAACCTTAACTGGACGACCCCGGAACTTCTACGAAATAAAGACAAGACTCCTTGATCGTTAAGAAAGGGTTTTATTGATGTTTCAATTAGATTCTCTTTCTTTAAACTACTTCGAACAGTCATAGCATTGTAGTACCTCTGGAGAGAAGAGTCTTCTTGATTCTTTTTTCTTACAGGAAACCATCTTAGCGTTCTAGAATTTAACACGAAGAAGGTTCTATGATCGTGGATAAACTAAACTTGGGGCAATATGCGACCTCCTTAGGAGTTGAGCTCTGAGTTCCACTCTTCCGATACCTACTCGGTAACCTTGATTACAACTTTCCCGTTGGCATGGCCCTCATTCAACCTCGCAAACGCCCCCTCATAGTCCTCTAGCTCCCAAATACTGTCCACTACCGGCTGACACTGGCCCTCATCCAACAATCTCGAAATCTCCGCCAATTGTTGGCCATTCGGCTCCATAATAAAAAACTCGTTCTTCACAACCTTGTTTTTCAGCCCTTCTGGCCTCTGGTTCTCCGGTGGCTCGAAAATGCTGATCAAAGTGCCCTCGTCCTTGACACAAAACCACTCATCCTCCAACGTTTTTCCTCCCAAGAGATCAATCACGATATCCACCATGCCCTCTCTCTCGGCCCATTGTTTCAAGCTCGTCGTCTTGTAATTTACAGTCTCCGATGCGCCTAGTTCTTTAACAAACTTGTCATTCTTCGCATTGCCAACCTGCGCCACGACATGTAACCCTGCGATCCTGGCCAACTGCACAAGCCAAACGCCAGTCCCGCCCGCCGCGGCAGTGATGAGAACCCTCTTCCCGTCCGTACTCGGATCATCTAACCCCTTCACCCCAGCGTGTTCAAACAAAGCCTGCCACGCCGTTATCGCCGACAGCGGCACCGTCGCCGCTTCTACCCAGCTTAGCTTCTGCGGTTTCAGCGCCATCTCCTCTGTCCGGGAGATGGTGTATTCGCGGCAATTCCCCGGACGAGACGCGCGCGTGCGAGCGTAAATCTCATCGCCGGGGTGAAAGGCAGAGGCTGGTGGAGACGTTATGACCGTCCCCGCAAGGTCGTAGCCCGGCGTGATTTGTTTCTCTGGATTTTCGGCGAATATAGCGGCGGGAAATAGGGTGGGCCAGTCAAGTTCGCGGGTGCACAGGGCTGTGGTTTGAACGTGAATAAGATGTTCATTCTTTGCGGGGTCTGGTGTGGGGACCGGGTGGGAGGCGTGGATGTTGAGGGTCTGCGAGGCGGTATCAAAAATGAGGGTCTTGGCGGTGAGAGGAAGCGTCGGGATGATAGTTGTTGCAGCCATGGCGCTTCAGTAGCTTTTTGGACTTAGCGAGAGGAACTCGGGCGGCGTTGTATTAAGAATTAGAGAGAAGTTCTTGTTTTATTGACATGGCTATGGACTGGATTTAAGGGGAAAATGAAAAGCAAGCATCACAATAAAACGGCCTACCAGCAGACCAGCTATGTCATAGACAAGATCACGAAGAGTCTGGTGAACATTTTTCGGATTCTCGCGGGCTTGGCAGAGCCTTGTTGAAGTTATCCACCACCCACCACGAGGTGGCAGCTGTGTTGAAGTAGCGTCATAGCGACATGCTCTTCAAGGTCGCCAAGATGATGACAATGCATATTGTTGCAGAAATGAACTTCTCAGGAATTATTATTAGAGGCCTAGGTTAGAAGACGAATTAGATGGTGAATGCTTTCCGAGTAACCGGAGGCTCCATTACTGTACGGAGTACGTACGATGTAACCCTCAGACGTGGCTTAGTAACCAGCGCTGATAAGGCACCAGAGGTATCGAGATATGTATCTCTCAGATTTATTTACATCGTCGAGAAATCAATCCGCGTGCGAGGAATGTCGCTTGTCCTGACTGTAACTTCATTGTCACAAAACCGAATTGCTTGATGTCTTCGACAGGGAAGAACGCGAGTAGTTTTCGGTCGTACCTCCAGGACCAGCAAATATCTCATGACTTTCGATGCATCACTTATGTAGTTTACTTGGAGAACCCAGGCATTCATTGGTCTAAAAATCTGGCATTCTACGCATAGAATCTAAAGTTTCGTTGCCTCATATCACATCGACCTTGCGACCTTGTTATTGCACAAAATCATGCCCTATCACCCGTTCCATCATCAAGAAACCGGAGCTCATCAGTCGTTTGAAAGTCCAAGGTCTGGTTCCGCTGGGACAATGCGTATAGTGTTCGTGTGACCCATCCCACCACGCCAGCCCTGAACGCAAACAACGTTATCTCCATGAGTTAGGACACCAAGCTTGATGGCTTGGGCGATACCCCACTTGAGGCGGCCGTCGACGTCCACTTGCCAGTCTTGCTCATTGAAGTCAGGCTTCTTCTCGGGGAAGAGAAACGGATAGACGCCACGATATAGGTGCGAGTACTGATGAATGTGGTCAGCATCTATAAAATATATCGATACTAGGGACATACTCTAGACGCTGTGGCGTTGCGAGTAACCATGATAATGGGGCAAACAGGACGGTGTTTCGAGATCATACGAGCCGAAGAGCCGCTATGTGAGGGTTAGATATGCCAAATATCGTGTAGTGTGCCCACATTACCTGGTAGTCAAGACGAGAATAGCACCAGCGTTAAGTTCCAAGCTGGCGCTTACGGCAGACATCGCACAGGATTCCTGAAGGCTAACTGGTGACTTGATAGTTGCACGTAGCTCGCTGGAATAGCTAACGTATGGAATCGCGACTTCGGCCAAAGAACAGGTCTCGTGCATCATGCTGACAGACTCACGGGGGTAATTTCCCTTGGCCGTCTCACCGGACAACATGACACAGTCGGCTCCGTCTAGAACAGCATTACCAACATCGCTAACTTCGGCACGTGTAGGACGAGGATTGTATGTCATAGACTCGAGCATCTGAGTCGCACAGATGACAGGCTTGCCGGCACGATTGCATTTGGCGATCATCATTTTCTGGGCGATAAAAACCTGGGCGGGGGGGATCTCGATGCCAAGGTCACCCCGAGCAACCATGACACCGTCAGTCTTCTCGAGGATCTCGTCAAAGTTGTTCAAACCCTGCTGATTCTCAATCTTGGCAATGATCTGAATCTCCTTTCCATCTTCAGCTAAAACTTTGCGAATGGCAGTGATATCGCTTCCACGACGGATGAACGAAGCAAACACCATATCGACCTTGTTCTGAACCCCGAAACGGAGATCTCCTTTATCTTTATCGGAGAGAGCGGGCAAGTCGACGTCGGTCATTGGAAGGTTGACCCCTTTCTTAGATGATATCTTGCCGTTGTTCATGCAACGGACACGGAGAGTTTGCTCGTCAACGATGTCAAGAACTTCGAAGGAGAGAACACCATCGTCAACATAAATGGTACGACCAGGTGCAATGACCTTGGTAATGTTCTTGTAATCAAGATACCTAATATGTTAGCTTTAATACCTAAGATCCCTCATGCTTAGGGAAGAGCGCACATATTCTTGTCGTCGCAGGCAGTAGCATATTTATCGTTGGTCGTGATATTCAGCTCGGTTCCCATGGAGATTGGGATATCCTGGTCTCCAACAGTATTACCGGTACGAATCTCAGGTCCTTTCTAGTATATCACATATAACTTAGCAGTGAGCGTAATTGGTAGCGATAACGGAGAGGATAGTAGCATTGAACGAACGGTATCCAAAGCAATCGCCAGAGGGCGGCCAGGCTGTTCACTCTCTGCCTTCCTAGCATTGTCGATGACTGATTGGTGATACTATCATTGGAAACCCTTGGTTAGCCTCCATGTCCTCGGAAACCCCACCACAGCAGTGGATACAGTTTGGTTATCGCCGTACCTCATGAGCTCCGTGAGAAAAATTCATGCGAACAACGTTCATGCCAGCTACATATCTGACTTTAGTCCTGTGCAATAAGGCGATTCAGGGAACGCATACCTTTGCGTAAGACATTGATTTTTTCGGCGGAGTTTGTTTTTGGGCCGATTGTGCAGATAATCGACGTCCGACGATAATTCTTCGCAGGCTTGTATGCTGTATTTAAATTAGATAGCCACTCAATGCGCGTACGACCACTCTCCTGGTGTTTCAAGGAATCTGCCATCTTGTATGCGCTGCTGATTACGTTGGTCGAATAGTCCGATTGTAACTGATTCGCGAGAACAGTCTTATCCATATCGCTTTTTCTGCTTGGGGCGACTATCGCGCTTATTAGTTGATTGTAAATCGTTGAGGAAGTGGTCATAGCGTTTAGCCGCTGTCGCGCTTACGGTAACTAGCTACTTTGACCATGGTACGAGGTGATGCTTTAAAGTATTGGAAATGGCCACCGTACCGCAATTGCACTATACACGAACATCAACAAAAGATGCAAATATTAACATATACGAGCAATAACGTCAAATATATATAGAGACGTT